>JAABUX010000122.1_pt1 | contig 134215 bp, 132 predicted proteins | sample 5561851 | NCBI WGS metagenome assembly JAABUX01 (sample SAMN10711883, study PRJNA513361) | rock metagenome | isolation source: Antarctica rocks | place: Antarctica: Victoria Land, Richard Nunatak red sandstone | collected 2016-01-03
CCGGCACTTTCGTGCCGAGCAGTTGCTCGAGTCGATAGCAGCCCTACTGGCCGGTTTTAAAGTGCCCACCGACCTCTGGCCGGTTTTGAAGTGCCCTCAGGTGGCCGGTTTTGGGTGCCCGCCGTGGTCCGATCAATCGTTCTTTCGATAACTATCCCTCCGGACCGACCTCGTCGCTCGGGCAACAGGAGTTGCAAGTCTACACCGGCGGCGCGCCTCCAAACGCCGAAGCCCAGGGACTCTCGGGGTTCATCAATCAGGTCATCAAGACCGGAACGTATCCGGACTTTGTGGACGCGGATCTGGGGATCGGCGGCCCGGCGTACTATCACAAGGGCTCGTTCGAATTCGGCGGCGCGACCATGAATCGCAACTTCTCGTATTACGTCGGCGTCGGCGGTTACAATCAAGACTTCCACTACGTCGACCACATCAACGGCCGGAACACGGTTCATGCGAGCCATCCTCTTTCATTGCGGTTGTTTGGACCTATAACCCGACCCACATGAATTCCTGAAGCCCCATTTTAGAAGCCTTCGTCCGGCATAGGTCTTCAACGAATACAGACAACGGTGTTTCACGACGAGTTGTCCAACGCAGTCTGCGATTTGTCGTGTACCGTTTTCGATCCGCGCGAGATTCCTGGCGAAAAAAGATCATCAGTGTGGGAGGAGCTTTGTGAAGCGACTTCTCGGCTCTACGAAAGCGACCAAAAGAGACGGGCAGCGCTCGTGCGCTTATGGACCGCCCTGGGCTTTTTTAAACTGATCGGAAAAGTCGCGACATTTCCCGACGACGCAGATATCCGGACGTCATATGATGCGGCTTCTCTTGCTTGGCACATTGCTTTTCTAAGCTTACTATGCAGGGACGACACAGGTTCTGATTACGAGCCTTTTGACTTCTGCATGATTCTGCGCTTGGCGCTTGCAGGTTCGAGTGCTCGCTTTGCATCCGTCCTGATGCTAATAGTCTATTACGGCCGATTCAAAAAGACATTGGCCAAGTTGCTGAGATTTGAAACATACTCGAGTCGGAGGTTAAACTGTTTTACAAAACTGGTCCAAGCTTCGAAGCCCATCTGCGGCAGTCATGCTTCTGGCGCTCAGCGAGCTTCATGCCCTTTCTGATGCATGACAGAGCGAAGGTCGTCGAGGAAATGGACAGAGCTGAAGACTTCGCGCAAGCCGCAATTGATGATGCATCAGGTACATTCGAGCGGGTTATAGCAGCCGAAAATATGAATCCGTAGCTTGAGAGTCGTGCTAAAGAAGCCTCCTGGCTTGGCGATAACGATCTGGCGGTATCGCAGATGAGACGCGCAATCAGTTACGATCCTTACGACGCGAAGTGAAGAATAGAGATTGGTGAGTTACTATTTGAGGGAGCAGATTTCGAGAGCGCTGGCAATGAGTTTGACGTCGCGGTGAGCCTCGGTCCGTCAGGAAGTGCTATGGCGAACTACATGTCTGGCACGAGCTATGAGGCGGCGGGCGATAACTTGTTGGCTGGCGATCGTTTTAAGAAAGCTCTTGCGGTTGATCCGTATGGAATTGACTCGGCACTTGCGCTCTTGAGAGTTTCGAAAAAAACTAGCGACAACAGCGGAGAGAGTTTCGCGCTAGAATGTATACAACAACAACGAACTTGCTAACTCGATACCATAGCCCGTATACCGGCGAAAGGACAGCTCAGTGCCGGCCCGCGCGCAAGAGACCCTGCCGCAGCGAAGGCCTCTTGCGTCCAATGACGATTCCGGGAAGGGCTAGATCTTGATCCGAGCGTCGACGAACACGCTGAACGGATTCTTGATCGAGGTACTGTTTGTGTTGAAGGCGCCGTAGGAGCGCTGATACGGCGACGAGATCACCGGATCGACGACCGATGTCGGGTTGACGACGTTCCCGTAGAACGGCGATGCGTTGCCGGCGGAGATCAGCCCGTACGAGCAGACGTTGCTGCCGCCGGTCGTCCACGGCTCTTTCGAACCGCCGAAGCAGTTGTTGATGACGTTTGCAAACGTCGCGACGAGCGTGAGATTCTTCGACGCCTCGTACGACAGCTGCATGTTGCCGACGAGTTGGCTCGGCTGCACGAAATCGCCGATCCCGTCGAATCGCTTCGTGAACGGATTCGGAATCGCGTTCAAAAGGCCGACGCAGCTCGCTGCATTATACGGCGCGCCGCCCGCAGCCCCGTACGGGTATCGCGGATCGCCCGTGGTGCTGCCGGCGAGCGCATTGCACCCCTGCGCCGGATCGATACCGGCGCTCGTTTCGGGAACGCCGTAACGATTTCCGGCACTGAACTGCAGCGAAGGCGTGAGCGCGAACTTGTTTTTCTTGTAGTTCAAGATCATCGTCGCGACATAGGGTACGAGATACGAGTTCGCCGATGCCCCAATGGGACCCGTAACAAGCGTGAAGGGCTGATACTTGCCGTTCGTATCGACGAGCCCTTGCAGCGGTGCGTTGTAATACGGATTGGCGATCGAACCCGCGGCGCACGCCGGATCGGGAGCCCCTGCGGTCGTGAAGCAGCGAACGGCGTTGGCAGACGTGGCGGCCCCGGGGCAACCTTTGTTTCCCGCAGCGGCGCAGGCTTTCGTGTATCCGTTATACGCTTGGATGTCGGCATTGATACCGTCGAATACCGACGAGTTGTTCACGAACTTGTTGTACTCCGCATACGCGTTCGTGTACGTGAAGCTCAGCTGCCCGGCAAACCCATCGCGACCGAAATCGCCCTTGTTCATTTGGAATTCCACGCCGCGCGCCGTCAGACGGTCGGCGTTGAGGCCCGAAACGAATCCGGACGGTTGATCCAAGAAGAAATTTTGGATCTGGTTCTGCGTGTACCGGTAGAACGGCGTAAGCTTGAACGACAGGTCCGTCCCTCTGAAATGGTGTTCGACGGAGAAGTCGAAGTTGTTCGAAACTTCCGGCTGCACGCCATGGCTCGGCGACCGGAAACCATACTTGTAGAACGATGTCCCGAGCTGCGACGCGGAATCTTGCTGCAAGTAATTATACTGTTCGAACGCCGTATTGGGCGCCTGAGCGTAGCGGCCGTAGCTCACGCGCAAGACCGTATCGGGGTTGACCGTGTACGTGGCGCCGACGCGCGGTTGGAACACGGGGTACTGTTGCGAAGCGCCGGAAACGTTCGTCAGACCGGGCGCGGTAAAACCCGCTCCCGCGAGCGAGCAGGAATCGGTAATCGCAAGCGGGTTGCCGGTAGACTTATTGGTCAGGCCACCTTTTGCGAACAGCCCGTTTTTGCCGTCGGTGCAATTATCGGTGTTGAACGCGTTGAAGAACAACGTTCGCGCCGCCGTGGCGGTGGTATCGGAACCTTGGAAAGCGAACGAGTCGTAGCGGATTCCGAGGTTGATCAACAGCTTATCGTTCGGTTTGATCGTGTCGGTCAGTGAAAGACCGTAAAAGCGCGGCCGTACGGTATTATAGGTCGCGTTCGGACCGTTTTCCACGACGAAGTATTCGCATGGACCGCCCCCGCACGTAACGCTCGAGACGGTCTTGGCAAACGGAATGGCGCCCGCTGCGGCCTGCGGTAGCGTCGCGTACGTCGAACGGCTGGCGGTGCCGGCCTGCGGACTGCAATTCGCGACGGTGGCGCCGGTCGGAACGTCATTAGGCCCGGGCGTGTCGTTCGCACTCGCGAGCGAGTAGCAAAGCCCGCTCGTCGGGTTGGTGGAATCGACCACCGTCGCGAAGCGGCTGCGATAGCCCGCCGTATCGTTGGGCTGGCGATTGTTGTCGCGCAGCGTGGCGGAAGTCGTGAACGAGCCTTGCAACTGAACGAGGTTCTGCGCGTTGATTTGGTCCGCAAACGTCGCGCTGGCTCCCTGCGTGTGGCTGGAAAGCTCGTAATCGCGACTCACGATCGGCGACACGACCGAGCCCGAAAAGGCCCCATAATTCTGACCGTTTTGCAGCCAGTTCGAATAATCGCTGTAGCCGTAAAGCCGAAAGTACGCATTCGAACTGAAGTTCTTTTGGTACTGCACCTTGAAGATCGATTGATTGTTCTGCCACGAGTCGCGGTTATCGAACGGGATGCCCGACCCGACTGCTCTCGCTTGCGGCGATCCGGGAAACAAATACGGTGTAGTAAGCGCTTGATAGTTCGTCGGCAACGGTTGCCCGGGCCGCAGGTTGAACTGCAAGCTGTCCTCGTAATTTAGCTGCCGCGTCGGGCTTTGCGTCGCGATGTTGCTAAGGTCGTTGCCCGACGAAAAGAACTGGGTGCGGAGGAAGTTGTTGAGATAGAGTATTTGAATGTCATCCTTCGAACCGTCACCGTGGTGCGGGATGCCGAAGTGCAGATTGACGACCGTATCGCGATCGTTGATGGTCGACGCCAAGCCGAATTCGGTCGAGGTCGTCGTAAAACCACCCGGTGCCGTCACGCCGTTGGCGTAACAGGTGAAGTAGCTATTCGCCGCAACGGGATTGGCGCAAAACGACGCCTTTGGTGCGTCGCCTAAGTTTCCACCCAGGCCAACTCCGCTGAGATACCCGCCGCCGAAATTGGCAACGCCCTGGCCGTTACCTTGATCGACGTAGCGGAAGTCTTGACTGTATCCGCCGACGCCGACGTAGTACGATATGTTCCGGTTCGGAGTTGCGCCGCCGAACTCAAAACTTGCCTTGTGATAATACGCGGGGCCGCCGATGCTTACATCGGCGTTGGCGAAGCCGGGATGCGTACCGGTGCGAATAACCTGATTGATGAAGCCCGCGAGTCCTTGACCTTCGGCGTTGGCCGGAGCGGCGCCGGTGTAGACTTGGAGCTCCTGCTGACCCAGCGACGAAGCCGTGCCCGACGGGTAATTGTCGAACGAACGATTCACCGGCACGCCGTCGACTTCATAACCGACTTGGTCGTAGTCGCCGCCGCGGATGTGAATCGTTTGAAAGTAGCCCGCCTGATTGAGCGGCACGTAGGCGCCGGGGACGGACGCAATCGCCGAATAGGCGTTATTGAGTCCGCCGCCACCGCCGAGTCCTGAAAACTTGGACTGTTGCAGTGCGTTTACGGAGTACACGTCAGCCGTAGTGCCTGGCTTGACGAGATCGGTCGTCGCACGCGTAGTCACGCGCCCGATCACCCGGAGTGAAGATCGAGTGGTCACCGAAACCGTCTGCTGCTGGTCGGCGAGAACGTTGATGCCCGCCTGGGCGACGGGATCGTAACCTTGCTTCTCGACCGACACGGCGTACGTGTCCGGCGCGAGCGAAGCGAACGTAAAGTGGCCGCTGGCATCCGTTGTCGCCGATACCGTTTGGGACGGGCTGGTCGCCGTGACTTTCGCGGAAGCCACGGCCTTAGCCGTCTGATCTAAAACGGTTCCGCTCAACGATCCCGTGGTGCCCGCCAGAACCAAAGTTCCCTGGAGAAGCAACGATACGAGAACGAGAGCGGCAACGAGCGGATGCGTGAAACGATGTTTCAGCATGCTGTTTCCTTCATTTGTGGTGCAATGGAATGGGTTCTCAGCGCTCGCCACAAGGGCGACCGCTCCAACGTAGCCGACCTTCGTTCGGACAGTGTATTATCCTTGGGTTAACGTTCGGCGCCGACCGTCTCCGCCTACGACGGCCGATCAGCGAGCGCTAGTTAGCCCGTGTGCAATAATTAGTACCTCTTACTCAGTCTGCGTTGGGTTTAGGCGAGGCGAGCCGAGCGCTACGTTGTGGACGGTCGCGCGAGATTGCCGCTTCGATCTTCGATCACTGCGGCAAGCCACGAGACGCCGATACGCGCGCCCCGCTACGTTCCGAACCACGTCAAAAGGCTTATTCGCTTGGTATATCGACAAGGCTAGAGCGCCGTGTAAGGCCGACGGGGCTCCGTAGTGGTTCCACTCGACAGCGGTCGCGACGATCCCAGGCTTATCATCGCGAACGCAAACGACAGCGCTGCTCGCGGACCACGGGCCGAGACGAAGCGCGCAGTCGCATCCTTCCGGCGTGGAAGCCGGTCGCCTCAACGTGCGTCCGTTACCACTCGCGCAGCGGCTCGATGCCGCACGTTAGCCAAGAGGAAACGCCGCGCGTCGCGACCCGTAGCAACCCGAACGGCAGTTTTGTGAACGGAAACGACATGCCGCAAAGATTCTCCAGCCTCGCAAATCTTCGAAGGATCCGCATCGCAAGTAACGAGCGATCGCGCACTAGCGCGTCTTCACCGTTGGTTGCCCTTGGCTCGGCGCGCCGGGGTTCCCGCTACGCGCAGGCGCACTTCCGGTCCTCACCGTTCCGGCGTGCATGTCGGACCACGCTCGTTGCAGCGACGGATTCACGCTGCGTAACGCGTGCGAACCGCGTTCTTCGTAGAAGCTTACCGGCACGCCGAGCGACGCGAGCACGCTCGCCGTCTGCTCGCCGTACGCGGTCGGAATGCTTTCGTGCCGGCCGCCTGTAACGACATAAAGCGGCGTGTCGCGCCAGGCGAAGGCGACCCGCGCTACGTCACTATTGAGGACGGCTCCCGACACGCACATGATCGCCGCCCAACGCGCGTTCGCGCGCGCCCCGATCTTGAAAACGCTGAACCCGCCCATCGATTATCCGACGAGATACGTCCGGCGTGCATCGACCGGCAGCGCGTTGCCGACCGCAGCTGCCGCATCGTAGACGTCGGTCGCCGCGGGCTCGGCAAAATCGTAATTTCCGTGCCCGTATGGTGCGAGCAGGATGGTCCGCGATGCGTCGGCGAGGTCACGTAACACGAACGGCCCGAGTAATTCGCTTTCGCTTTGCGGCCGGCCGTGTAAGACGATTGCGAGCGGAACGCGTTCGTCGGCACGAAATCCGACGGGGATGTAGAGTGCCGCCGGTTGCAACGTCCCATCGACGTGCAAGCGCAGCAAGATTTCGTGCAAACCCGGCGCTGTAGTAAGCGTCGTCGGGCTGCCGGTCGCGAGGCCGGCGATGGCCGCGACGTCGAGCGCGACGATGTTCGCCAGAGTTTCGCGCCAGCGCTCGGGGGATATGTTTCGGGGATCGGTTCGCGTAAGCTCTCCTCGTCGCCGCGCAGTCGCCGTTGTAAATCGTAGGCAAGTTCGCTTCCGGTCGCCGCAACGATCTTGTTGCGGTCGCGCTCGAAGCGCGCGAGGCCTTGCGTAACCTGCGCTTGGAGATCCGCGTCGATCTCCGGGGAGCTCGTACCGGCCGCCCGCACGGGGACCGCAGGCGTCAGGCAAAGCGCGCACGCCGCAGCGACCGCACTCAGCCGGAAGAGACGCTCGAAGCGCGCCACGCGGCCGCTCAGTCGAAGCAGCCGAGCAGCGAACGCGCGATGATGATCTGTTGAATTTCGCTCGTCCCCTCGTAGATTTCGGTGATTTTCGCGTCGCAGTAATACCGTTCGACGGGGAACTCGTTCGTATAGCCGTAGCCGCCGTGAATTTGCAGCGTTTCGGCGGCATGCTTACGCGCCACCGCCGATATCGAGGAAGTTCGCCGCCGCTCCGTGGGAGCGTTGCGATCGCATCCATCGTTCCCATGCCGAGCCCGGCTCCGTTTGCGATCACGCCGATATCGCCGTCGAGCTTCGCGTAGTTCGACATGCCGAGGCCGATGCCGAGCGCCGCCGCCTGATCTTCATCGGCCGGCCCGTCGCTGCGCCACGCATTCAATGTCTGGATGCTTATAGAGCGCGTTGTCGTCGAGTTCGACCTTGGCATCGCTCGCGATTACGTCGCCCGACTCCGTCAGTACGAGCGGATTGATCTCGACGAGATTCGCGCCGTACTCCATGAAGAGCGCGTACAGACCACCAAGGACCTTAGGAAACGCGTTACGATAGCCGGCCGGAAGTTTCGCCGCAAATGCGAGTTGCCGCGCTTCGAACGGTTGAAAGCTGATCGCGGGATCGATCCAGTAGATCGCTTGCGGATCGAGCGCCGCGACTTCTTCGACATCCATGCGGCCCCGCGCCGTCACGATAACGACGGGCTCCTTCGCCGCTCGGTCGATCGTGATCCGGACGTAAGCCTCGCTCGCGATTACGAGTTTTCTTTAACCAACAACGAGCGTACGGCTTCGCCGGATGGGTTCAGCGCCTTCGGGAGCACCTTCCCGATCAGTTCGCGCGCGGACGCCGCGCCGTCGCGAGGCGAGAGGCCCATGCGCATAGCCCGTTTGCGTTGCTCTTGGAGCGCTGCTAGGTCTAGCGCGTCGGCGAAAGAGGGAGCCGTCACAACGAGGCGGCTCCGCTTTTCGTACATCAGCTTTAAGCTTAGATTCGCACGTTCACATTCATGTATAACTCGAACGGCAACGGCGACCCGGCGGAGATCGACTGCAACGCTCCCTCGAGATTGGGAAGGTAAGATTGCGCGGCATACGGCTGAATCACGTCGCCCGGGTTATAGACATTAGCGACGTAGGGCTGAATCTCGCCTCCAGACTGCTGATAGGCGCAGCCAAGGTTCCCTGTCGACCAAGGCACCTTCGTGCCGCCGAAACAGCGATTGAAGATATTGGTCGCAATCAAATTGAGCCTCAATTTTTTTGAGAAGTCGTAGTTGACGCTCAGATTTGTTGCGATCGAATTCGGCTGGACGTACTCGCCAACTATACGGTCAGGCCCTTGTCCCATGTCCGGCAACCGGTATAACGGCCGCCCTCGTGCCCTCCTGCTTCGTAAATGGCTCGCTGCGGGGACCGACGCCAACGCTTTCGACGGCTTTACGGGTTCGGCCGTGAATGCGTACGTGCTCGCCCCCGCCGGTGCTTTCGAAACGTCCACGATTGCCGATCGCGACAACGCCGTCAATCTGCACTTCGGCATTCCGCGCAAAAGCGGGCTCAAGGACGACATCCAGGTTCTGGGAATGCTCAACTCAATTAAAACCGGCTTCTTAGATCGACGAATGATCTGGGCGGCTCGGCGTTTCTGAACGCTGTCGGCTACCCCGTGGCCTATGCGGACGGGCTTCAATATGGCGGTCCGATCGCGGCAGTCTTACCCGCCAACTATCGGAGCCTGATCTCGCCTTACCTTTTCCCGGGTGTGCCGGTGCACGCTCCTGGCTCGGCGATCCCACCGACGCTCCAAGATGACAATGTTAATAACCAAGGGATCGTCAAAGTCCAATACTCGCACCCGTTCAGCCAGAACGCGCTGTTCCGGCTGTACGGCTACACGTATTACTCGAACTGGCTGCAGACCGGCCCGCAGTCCGCCAACCAGACGTTTTTCGGTCCTTGTTCGCCTGACTATGAACTTTCGTCGCACACGCGGGGCATCAGCGGTTCCTTCACGGAATTTCAACGCCGTCTGGGCTTCACCTATACGGTTGACCCGTCGACCGTCCTGCGCGCGAATTATAGCCGGGTATCGCAAGCACCCAACAGTGCCTACGAATAGTACAACACCTTGCAGCAGAACGCCCCTGCAACGCTGTACGGTACGTATAATTTTCAAAAGTTCGGCTTTACGTCACCCGACCACACGGTCCGACCTCCGACATCGAACAGCTACGACTTCTCGCTCGAGCACCAGTTTCCGGGCCAGTTATCGCTCAAGCTCTCACCGTTCTATCGAAAAACTCAGGATCAGATTCAGAACTTCTTTCTTAATCAGCAGACGGGTTTCGTCTCTGGCCTCAAACGTCGGCCGGCAGACCTCCGAGGGCATCGAGTTCGAACTGGACAAGGGCGATTTCAGCCGCGATGGTCTGGCGGCGAAGCTTTCGTTCACGTACACGAATAGCTATATCAACTATCAGAAGTTGCCGAACGGGACGACCATCATCGATCCGCTCAACGGCAGCATCTCGGCGTACAACGCCTATACGAGCGCTTGTGCGGCCGGTGGCTCGGCGTTCGGCAAAAGCGCGTTCGGGCAACCGCTCTGCGCAGCGGGAGCCGTCGCGGCAGCACCCTGCTATATAAAAGCGATTGCCGCGACAAAGACCGCGGCGCTGGTGCCTGGTCTGCCGACGTCCTGTGCGACACCAGGCTCGGTCGCAAACCCGTACTGGGATGCGCCGGTGCAGGGCTTTCTCGATCCGAGTGCAGACTATCCGACCTTCGACATATTCCCGGCCGGGGTCGGCACCGCGGTTATCGGATACGGTGCCCCCTTCACCGGTTCGTTTATCCTAAATTACAAAAAGGGTCCGTTCTCGATCGCTCCGATCGTGCAGATCTACGGTGGTCAGCGCTATGGCGCTCCCAACTCGACGTTCGGGATCAATCCGGAGCAATGCGCCGCCACGCTCGCGGGCAGGACGGCCGGAGACTCGCGTTATCCTTACGGCGCGGCGGCCGGTGGCCTTCCCTACGATGCGACCTCCTGTCAGGTCAACGGGCTCTCGATTCCCGATCCGTACACCAGGGCGTTCGACGGCATTGGGGCTTTCGTCGCTCCGGCACAGTTGCAATTACACTTCCAAGTAAGCTACGACCTCACCAAAAAGGTCACGCTCGTGGCTAATTTTGCCAACGTCGTCAGTACCTGCGTCGGCGGCACCAAGACCGGATTCACGCTTGCCGGCGCATGTGGTTACATATCTTAGCCAATGGTGGAGCGGGCGACATCGGCAACCAGTATAATCCGGGTGCCGTGGTGCAACCATATCTCAATACGCCCTACCTGCCCTCATTCGGCTCACAGACGAATGCACAGGCGCTGAACACGTTCGGCGTATTCGTCAACGCACGAGTAAAACTCTAACGTAACGAGCGTTTGAGCCTAAGGAGGCCTCCGCTTCGACGGGGGCCTCTTCATGCGCCCCGGTACGTGCGCAACTTCGTGCCCCAGGCTACGGAAACGACGAAGGTCCGTCAATAGGAGCTTGATGTGCCGTCGAGCAACCGACCTGAGCGTCCGCTGGCAAATGCAATTCGTCCGTCCAATTGAGAACGCGCGTGCAAAAAATCCGAGCCTTTTGACGAGCATCCTTACACGTCAGATTTAGAGCCGCATCTGCACTTGCAAGTACGCGCTGAACGGGAAGAATGGGTTGGCAACCGGTTGATACGCGTGGGCGAATTGCGCAGGCGTCGCGACGCCGTTCGCCTTCACGTCGCTCGGACTCGACCCGTTGTAGTAGTTTGAGACGTATTGGCCGGGCGTGTAACCGCAAACGTCGTGGCTTGGGGCAGTGGCATCGCTCCAAGCAGCTTTCGTTCCACCGAAACACGTGTTCACGAGGTTTGCCAAGAGCAGATTAACTCGAATGCTCTTGCTAAGCTCGTAGCTAAGCTGGGTGTTGAAATCGAACACCCACGGGTCGATGAATTGGCCGTAGCCGTTGAATTTGTTTCCGTTCTCGGGATTCGGAATCGCGAGGTAACCGGAATTCGTGAGCGCCGGCCCGCACCGGATATAGTTTGGGAGGCCGCGATTGGTTGCGGTAGGGACGGCGGACTGGTTGCCCGTGCAAGTCCGTGGGTCGATGCCGGTCACCGTAAACGGATCTCCGTAGTAGTTCCCGGACTGCAGCTGAAACGACGGCGTAATCGTGAACCGGGCGTGCTTGTAACTGAGGAACCCGGCTATGACGACCGGCGGCGCGAGCGCCGAGTTATTCGCGGTCGTGGGGTCGGAAGGGGCCGTCTGATACGCCGGGTACGGCGCCGAGCGGTCGAGTAACGGTTGCGTTGCGGAGAAATAGTACGGATTGATGACGTCGCCGGCAGCCAGACCGTTCGCATCCATGGTGACACGGCCGTTCGCGGCGGTACATCCTCCGTAAGCCGTGCCGGGAACGGCGCTGTTGGCGTTCGCATAGCAGGGTGCACCCTTAACGCCGAAACGGTTTCCTTTTGCGGTGAGTCCGTTGTAATCGTCGACGTACGAGTTAGCCACGTCGATCGTGTTCGAACCGGTCGGCGAAGTTAAGAAAGCCACACTGGTCTTGGTAAACGTGTATGCGAGTTGCCCTGAAAATCCGTTACGGTTAACGTCACCTTTGCGAAGCGCCACCTCGTAGCCGAAGCTGTTCTGATTGGCGTTGGGATACGACGAAGAGAAATTCGTGCCGATCAGCGCGTCTTGGTACTGGTTGAGGGTGTGGCGATAGAACGGGCTCACGCTAAGCGACCAGTCCGTATGCGGGAAGTGATGCTCGAGCGACACATCGGTATTATACGAAATCGACGGAGAAAGATTGTGCTCGGGCGTGGTAAAACCGAGGTTCCAGAAGTTTGTGAAGTTGAAGGACGCCGCCGATTGCGGGCTCTTGTTCAGGTATTCGACGTACGCCGTCTGCACGGGCTGCGCGTATTTTCCAAAGGAAAAGCGGAACACGTTGTCCGGTGTGAACGCGTATGTACCGCTGACCCGCGGTTCGAACGCGGTTCGCACGACGTCACCGAGCACGCTGTTACTATATAACAGGTGTCCGTTTTTACCGTCGGGATGAAGTGTCGGCACGCCGTTAGCGTTGGCCGGACAGTTCACGGCGACAACCGGCGCATTCGAGCCCGGCTGCTGCCCCGGCCCGAGCGGCGTAAGGACCGCCTGAAAAGTCTGCGGATCGTAGCAGTATGAATTCTGCGCCGCTTGGAACCAAAATTTGTACCCGTCGCTGTTTGCAGGCGGCAGCGCATAGTGGTAGCTCTCGAGTCGCACGCCCAAGCTGAGCAAGAACTTATCGGTTGCTTGAAACTGATCTCCGAGCTCGTACGACTGAAAGAAGGGGCGCACCGTATTGTACGTTCCGGTCGGTCCGACGTTCGTGACGAGATACTTCGCGCCGGCGAGCGCCGCCGCCGAACCCGCAGGCGGCTGCCCGTTTCCGGTATATGAGTCGAACGCCGTTCCGGAACCGGCGGCAAAGCGCGGGTCGCTCGGATTGTTGTTGAGCGGATCGCCGAACGTGCCGCGCGTTTCACTGCTCAAGCAAGGTGCGGCGTTACCCGTGACGACGCCGTAACAGGTAAAAACACCGCGCGCGCTCGATACGAGACTTGTCGCGCTCGTGTCGAGCGTGTTTCCATAGGTTGAATTGTTGTCACGAATCGTTGTTGCGGTCGAGTAATTTGCGGTCAATGACAACAAATTGCGCGAATTCAATTGATCGAAGAGGTCGAAGGCTCCGCCGCGCGTATGCGTGATCAGATCGTAATCGCCGGCGGCGCTGAAAGGCGTCGCACCGCTCGTCGCACCGGCGTTGCCGTAAAACGTGGCGCCGAACAGTGGATCGGTTTGAAGCCAGTCGCTGTAATTCGTGTAGCCGTAGATTCGGGCAAACGCATTCGAACTGAAGTTGTGCTGATACTGCAATTTGAAGATTGCCGAATCGACCTCGACGCTGCCGGGCGCCGAAGGATCGAGCGGACTTTGAAACGATCGGTTTAGATAGCCCTTGGTGTTCGGGAAGAGGTACGGTGAGGGGGCTCCGACGGTAGCGGCGTTTTGGAGGAACGTCGTCCCGGCACGAAAGACGTAACCGTCCGGAAAGTTTGGAACAGCGCCGTTAACGGCGGTGAAATAGGAACTCCCGCCGAGATCTTTGAGACTATCGTTGTAAAGATCGGTGAGATATCCGACGGAGTACACGACCTGGATATCGTCCTTCATTCCGTTCTTACCGTACGGAACACCGATGTGGACGTTCGTCACGAACTCCCTGTCTTGCGTGCTCTTCGCTTGCCCCGCATTGGCAGGAAAGCGGTTTAAGCAGCCCTGGTTTCCGCCGCTGCCCACCGGAATCGCCCCCGGGCTTCCGCGCGCAAGTGAGAACGGATTCGCACCATTGACGCAGTTCGGGAATGGGCCGATGCCGAGAAACGTATTCGTACCGTTGTACGAGAACGGCTGAGCGAACCCGAGATTGGGATCGTTGAACTGGTTCTGGAAGCGATAGTCCTGCTTATCTTGGCTGTAGCCGACGTAGTATGAAAAATTGCGATGCGGTGTCGCCGCTCCATATTCAAGCCGCCCCGAATTATAAAACACGGGCGAGCCGACTCCAAGATTGAAGGATCCGCTCCCGGGATAGGTTCCCGTCTTGATAACCTGATTGATATAACCGCCGACTGTTTGCGATGCGGAACCGGCCGGAGCTCCGCCGGTAAAGACCTGGAGTTCTTGCTGGCCCAGATTCGTCAACGTGTTCGAGTTGTTATTGTCGAAGGCGCGGTTAACCGGTATACCGTCATATTCGTAACCGACCTGACTCGAGCTCGACCCGTGAACGTACACGGATTGTCCCCAGCTGGAACCGTTTATGGCGCTCTGTACGCCGGGCGTCGATGCGATAGCCGAATACGCATTGTCGATATTTCCACCGCCGCCTAGTACCGCAACAGCACCCTGGGTCGCCGTGTCGACCGAATACACATCGCTCGTCGTACTAGCGCGTACCAAACCGGACGCGGAACGCGCGCCGACGCGGCCGATCGTTCGTAGCGACCGGTCCACAACTAGGGGAATGTTTGTCGTTTGGTCCGCAAAGACGCTAATGCCCGACTCCGAAAGCGGATTGAAACCGCCTTTCTCCACGGAAAGCATATACGTGTCGGGAGAAAGCCAGACGAACGCATAGTGTCCGGACGCGTCGGTCGACGTTCCGGCGCTTTGAGAAGGGCTCGCTACCGTCACGCGAGCACCGCTAACCGGTGCCTTGGTCGTATTATCTGTTACGAGCCCGTTAAGCACGCCGGTCGTACCCGCGTTCGCGCCGGTTGTCGGAGTTATGAAGATAGCGGTGAGGGAAACCGCGAAAAATAGATGTCTGACGTTATTCAACATCTGATTTGATAAAATCTCCAAGCACGCAAAATCCGTAGGACGGTTGGCGAAGGTCGTTCCCGTGCAGTGGGCTCAAAGCCGGCGCGCGCTTTTGGAGCGGACCTCAACCTCTTTTCAGACCGCAAGTTCGGTGACACAGTCATTCAAGTTGCCTTGGTGCGACCTTTATGGAGTGGATTGGCCGCTGTTGCGGCGATTCTGAAACGGGGTTGCCGTTGTCGGTTCCTAAATTGCAATACCATCGCATCGGCTTTGACGGGCTTATCGGGAGTAGGACAAACCCGCGGGGCGATTCGACCGCGCCTAAGCGTCTAGCTTCGGCAACTCTCCTTTACAAGTATTCGGCACGGGATAATTCGGCATTAGCTGAGCTTGGGCCGGCTCGTGTGGAAGTCAGTCCGGCCTTGGTAAAGCTTTGCGATATGCGTCAATTTCGCTTCGCCGAACGGGCGGCCGAGCAGCGAGAGTCCGGTCGGCAGCCCATTCTCGCCGAAACCGTTGGGGAGCGCGAGCGCGGGCAATCCGGTAAGGTTGCCGGCGCTTATGAGGCTGAGGACGCCCGGATACTTCGTATACGCCTTATCGAAAGGAAGATCGATCGGTAACGCAACCGTGGGCAACGTCGGCGATACGATCGCGTTGTACTCGCCGAAGGCCCGCTCGAGCGCGTCGACCATGAGCGTGCGCTGCCGTAACGCATCGATGTAGTCGACTGCGAGCGTGGCGTATGCGATGTATCCGCCGGTTCTGTCGTCGACCGCCTGCAGTTCGCGCGAACGTCCGCTCTCGATAAGGTCGCGGAACGCGGCTGCTCCTTCGGCATTAACGATAGCGTTCACGGCGGGTTCGTATGGCAATTCCGGCAGCGCGACGTCGGGCACGAGGGTGCAGTACGTCGCAAGCTCGCGTAGCGAAGCTGCGAAGTTTGCCTTGACGGCGGGCATCGTCTTCTGCGTCGACTTGGCCAGGATGCCGATCTTCGGCCGGCGTCGCAGCGTCGGAAACGGCCGCTCGACCGCGGTTCTATCGCTCGGATCGCTGCCCGCTACGACGCGTAACACCGTCTCCGCGTCTTGCGCGGAGCGGGTGAGCGGTCCGAGCTTATCAAGCGTCCAGGCCAAAGCCATCGCGCCGTGACGACTTACCCGGCCATACGTGGGCCGTAAGCCCGTCACGCCGCAACTCGTTGCCGGAAACACGATCGAGCCCGACGTCTCGGAGCCGATTGAAAATCCGACGAGTCCCGCAGCAACGGCGGCCGCCGAGCCGCTGGACGATCCGCCGCTCCAGAAGTGCCGGTTCCACGGCGTGCGTCCCGGACCGGTGAACGACGCATTTGCATCGTTGTATCCGAAGCCGCCCGCAAGTTCGACCATTGCGAGTTTCGCGAGCAGAACGGCGCCCCCGGCGCTCAAACGCTTGACGACCGTCGCATCGTATTCGAAGCGCTGTGAACGATACGGGGCCGCGCCCCACGTCGTCGGCGCCCCGACGGCGGCCAACAGATCTTTGACGCCGTAGGGAATGCCGTGCAGCGGGCCACGCACCTGACCTCGCGCGCGCTCGCGATCGGCACGTTTCGCTTCGCTTCGCGCTCGTTCGTGCATGATCGTGACGACCGCGTTATACGACGCGCCGTATCGTTCTAAGCGAGCGAGATATGAGTCTGTGAGTTCGAGCGACGAGAGGTTCCGGCGCGACAACATGCGTTGCAACGTCGCGACTGACGCAAACGCGATATCTTCGTCGTTCACGCTTACGCCGGCGCGAACGTCGTTACCGGCTCGTCGCCATTTTTGAGTCGCTTCTTGCGTGGGTTGAGCGCTGCGGCGGCTTTGCGATTGTCGTCGATCGCGCGGGCAATTTTATCTTTGTCCGCAGCGCCTAGCTTCCTATCGAAGCGTCGCAGCGACGACGCGAACGCAAGCGCTGCGGGCGAGGCGCTTTTAGACGCCGTCGCTCCGGCCGCGTTCTCGGAGCCGAGCACGAATGAAACGCCGGCCGTTCCGAGCGCGGCTAGAAATGCTTTACGTCGAGCCATCGCCCGTTCTTAGCGACTACCGAGACGTCACCCGCAACGTGGACGCGTAGCGCGACGGTCGACCGCGCTTGGCACGCAAGGGGCGGCGCGTTCGAGCGGGTACCAGTGGCTGCGTGAGACACGGTTATCATTGCGAAGAGTGTGAAGAGGCGATCTGGCCGGCAACGTCGCGCGCGGAACTCGAGTGGCTGCGCAATCGCGAACATGTCGCGCGCGAAGTCGCGCAACACGTGCAAGGCGGCTTGGATACGTGGATTACGGAGAGCCTTGAGTTCCTAGCCCATCACTCCGGCCATAGCATCGTCCTCTCCCGGCGGCCGTGACGGAGCTCCAGGTAAAAGAAAAAGCGCCGTCAATGCGGCGCTTTACTAAGCCCGACCGTGGTGCCTAACGCGGAACGATGAGGCGCTCGCCCGGCACGATTTTGACGTTCGTCAGGTGATTCGCTTCTTTGATGGCGTCGATCGTATCTTGCGGATTACCGTCGGTCGCGGTGAAGCGGTCGGCAATCGCCCAAAGATTTTCACCCGGCCGCACCGTTACGGTCACGCTCCGCTGCGGTCCGGCGGCAAACAAACGCACTTGCGAAAAGGCCGGAATGGCCACCAGCGCGCTCAGAGCCGCCAACGCCAACGCCGGCATGAGACTGAGCCGTTTTCGCTTATATGCATACATTGCTCTATCAGCTCCTACCCACATCTTGGGCCAAACGCGTGTTCGTCCCCATTCTAGCAAGTCGTTCGGGTTGCTGTCAATCTAGCGTCGAACGTATGTTTGCAGTCCACCTCGATGTGTGATACCCTCTTTCCCAATCGCGGTGCGTTCCTGTGCCGTAACCGTTGTGGGAGTCCTACATGACCGAACGCGCGCCGACGGAACGTCAATCGCGCATTCTCGAAGTTATTCGCGATTTTACGGAAGAGCGCGGCTACCCGCCGTCCGTCCGTGAGATCGGTGAACGCGTCGGGTTGTCATCATCGTCCACGGTGCAGTCGCATCTCAAATCGCTGGAAAAGCGCGGACTGATTCACCGCGATCCGACAAAGCCGCGCGCTTTGATCGCGACGCACGGCGCGTTGCCGCCGCGCGAAATGCCGTATGCGGTCTTGCCGATCGTCGGGCGAGTTGCGGCCGGTACGCCGATCACTGCTACCGAAAATCTCGACGGCGAGTTCGTCGTGCCGCCGGAGCTGGCGCGTCGAAACGGCACCTTCATGCTGCGGGTCGCGGGCGAATCGATGATCGAGGCCGCGATCCTCGACGGTGATCTGATCGTCGTTGCACCGGGACCCGACGCTGCCAACGGTGAGATCGTGGTCGCCATGGTCGACGGTGAAGCGACGGTGAAGCGCTTCTTCCGAGAACCGGGACGCGTCCGTTTGCAGCCGGAAAATCGAACGATGGAACCGATCTACGCGCAGGACGTGACGGTTCTCGGCCGGGTCGAGGCGGTGTTTCGCCGGCTCTAGCGCGAACAAACGCGCGTCGTGTCCTCAATACTGGTTCCTGTAAGCGGGCGTAGCGCGATCGTCGCCAGCCTGGTAGAGCGCTTGCGCGCGGTCGCCGAGTCGCCGGAAATGCTAGCCCTCCGGCAGGCGTTGCCGCTCAGTTTCATCGGGCTCGCGGGCGGCCTCTTGGCGTTCATGCTGCTCGGGCACGGAACGTTGCTCGCGCGCTTTTCGGGCTCATTCGCGGCGGCTTTCGGTGTCATGTCGGGCGTGTTGGTCACGCTTCTGACATGGGATCTCGCGCGCCGGCGTCGCGTTTCCGGCGCCAGTGCTCTCGCACTCGCGTTGCCGGCCTTTGCGTTCTCTCTGCCGTATCAGAAGTCGTCGACACTGTTCGGCCTTGCGAAGGCGCTCGGTTCGAGCGGTCTTTTTCTATCGATCGGTATCGCTCTCGTTACGGTCGCGACGCTCGGCGCCGGGCAGCGCCGGTTCGGTATCGTCGGCGGAACGCTGCTGGCGGCAGCCGTCGTCGTCGGGTCCGCCGGCATCTTACTCGTGCGCGGGATTTCCCTTACCGCCGCCCTCGACGTTGCGATCGCGCCGCTCGGGAGGCTCGGCGACAGCCTGACGGCGCTGCTCGTGATAACGCTCGTCGAGACGCTGCTCTGGGCAATCGGTATCCACGGCCCCGCACTCTTGGCCGCCGTCGTGCTCCCGGTTTATCTCAATCTGCAATTGCAAAATACGGAGGCGCTCGCGCATAACGCGCCGCTGCCGCATATCGTCACCGTGTCGACATTTTTGTTCGTTTTTCCGGGCGGTGCCGGAGCGACGCTGCCGCTCGTGCTGCTCTTACTGCGCAGCAAGGTCAAACGCGTGCGGCGCGTCGCCCTGGCGAGCGTTTTGCCGTCGCTCATTAACGCGAACGAGCCGTTGATGTTCGGCTTGCCGTTGATCTTCAATCCGCTGCTCGGCATCCCGTTCGTCATCGTTCCGCTGGTGCTCGCGGTCGTTTCATGGGAATCGATCGCGCTCGGGGTCGTCGCCCGCCCGGCGTACTACATTCCGGCGACGATTCCAATTCCGTTCGGCGCCTTTTTTGCAACCAGAGATTGGCGTTCGATCGTGCTGGTGTTCGCCGAAATCGTCATCGGCCTCGTAATCTATCTGCCGTTCGTCAACGCGTACGAGCGACAGGAGCGCGCGCGCAGCGAAGCGGCGAATGCCGCGTGATCGAGGCGCTCCTCGAACGCTTTCCGGTCGCGCAGGCCGTCGCAGCTGCGGCGCGGCGCGCCGCGCAACGCACGGCGCGAGCGCCGGATTTGCGCGAGATAAACGCGCGTCCCGTGCATGCCAGCGTCCTTGGGGCTTTCTTAGAAGAGGGTATTGCCGAAAGCGATCTTGGCGGCAGTTTCGGCTACGGATACGACGATGCGGCGCGCGCTCGCTACGAGTCGTTGCTCGCGCGTCTCTTCGCAACCGAAGGTGCGCTCGCACGCTTATCGCTAGTGAGCGGGACGCACGCGATCGTGACGACGCTCGAGGCATGTTTACCGCCCGGGGGGCGCCTGATAGCCGCGACGGGCCGGCCCTACGACACGTTGCGCAGCGCGATCGCGGAAGCTCCGCACTCGCTCGTCTCGCGCGGAATCCGTTACGAAGAGTTGCCGCTGCGGCCGCAAGGCGGCGTCGGGTACGATGCGCTCGCCGCGGAGTGTGCGCGGGGAGCAGACGTCGTCTTCGTGCAACGCTCGCGCGGTTATGCCGCGCGCCGCTCGCTCGGCGCGCGCGAGTGCGGCGAGGTGGCGCGCGTCGTGCGCGGCGCGGCGCCGGGCGCACTCGTGCTGGTCGATAACTGCTACGGCGAGCTCGTCGAAGCGACCGAACCGACGCACCACGGCGTCGATGCGGTCATGGGCTCGCTCATCAAGAACCTCGGCGGCGGCCTCGCCCCGGGCGGCGGTTACGTGGCCGGGACGGCGAACGTTCTCGAACGAGTCGCAGCCCGGCACTATGCACCTGGGCTCGGCGCGGCGCTCGGGCCGACCTTCGGCTTCGGCCGGGCCCTCGTGCAGGGCCTTTTCAATGCGCCGCTCGTCGTTCGAGAATGTCTCGCCGGGCTCGACTTCGCCGCGGCCCTCTTCGAGGAGCTCGGTTACGAGGTCGATCCGTTGCCGTTCGCGGAGCGCCACGACATCGTCCAGGCAATCCGGCTCGGATCGGCGGAGCGGCTCGTCGCCTTCGCGGGCGGGTTGCAACGCGCGATGCCGCTCAACGCGCGCTTCGTGCCCGAAGCGGGAGCCGTGCCGGGCTACGCGGAGCCCGTTCTGATGTCCGCGGGCGGGTTCACCAGCGGCGCGACGATCGAGCTTTCCTGTGATGCGCCGCTAAGACCACCCTTCGAAATCTATCTTCAAGGAGGCACGAATAAGCAGCACACGGCGCTTGGCTCAATCTTTGCAGCGAACGCTCTAAACTAGCAAGCAATCCCAAGGTCGACCGGGAAGACCCCCCTCATTACTGGGAGGCGCGGTGGAAGAGAAAGATAAGGGTGCTGTGAAGGACGACGTCGTGTATCGCCGCCGCTTCGTTCGCGTCGGCCTAGCGACCAGCGTAACGTATACGCTCGAGGGGCAGGATACGACGCATGTGGGCGAATCGAACGACCTCGGCGGCGGCGGCATCAGGCTCGCCACGAACGAAGACCTGCCCTTCGGAGCGGTCTTGCTGCTGCGCTTTCCCCTGCCGGGAAGCGGCCGCGAGGTCGCCGCTCGCGGCCGAATCGTACTGTCTTTTTTTAATGCGGAGTTTAAGCAATACAACCACGGCATAGCATTTACGCAAATCGATCCGAAGGATCAAGCAGAAATCGTGCGCTCGGTTGCAGAGATGGTGCAGCGGATCGCTGACGACGATCCAACCTGATTACGGCGAGCGACGGCGGGCTCAGTCGCTGCGGCGCTGCCCGCTGCCCATATATCCGAAGAAAAAGTAGCGATTGCGATCGCTGGTCTCGATGACGATCCGCGTATCTTCGATCGTAGCCCGGACGATCGTCTTGCCCGCGAGCGTGTCTAGAATCGACTGCGTTTGCTCGAACTCGGCAATTCGCAAAGCGTCGGGGTCGACGTCCTTGAGCGAGTCGACATCGACTTCGAGAAGGTGAAGCAGCTTTTCGAGTGAGCCGTGGTCTTTAGAGTCCGTCCCGATGGCCATTCTCCCGTCATTCGCCGCGCCACCCGCGGCCCTTGCTTTGCCGTTTCACCGGGAAAGATTTCAACGCCTGGGGTATCTTCAAAGAGGAATGTATATCCTCGAAGTATTGAGCGGACCGCTCGACGGCAAGACGTGGACCTTCGACCGTGAGATCACGATCGGCCGGGACGACGCGCTCGCGAGCGCTTGCATTACGCTCGATCGCTATATCTCGCGGCGGCACGCGCAGCTCCGCGAGAACGGTGAAGCGCTCGTACTGGCCGACCTGGAGAGCCGAAACGGAACCCGCATCGACGGCCGCCGGGTGACCGAGACGCCGCTCGCCCCCGGAGAACGTTTTATTATCGGACGCACGCTGCTGCGCGTGACGCGAGAGTAACGTGCAGATCGTCCGCACCCCGGCATCGGCGCGTGCCATAGCGCGTACTCTCAAGCGTCCCGTCGGCTTGGTGCCGACGATGGGCGCCCTGCACGACGGGCATTTTGCGCTCGCGCTTCGCGCCAAGGCCGAGAATCCGTCGGTCGTCGCATCGCTCTTCGTCAATCCGCTGCAATTCGGACCGCAGGAAGATTTCGGGCGCTATCCGCGCGACTTCGAACGAGACGTCGAACCGCTGGCGGCGCTCGGCGTCGAGTTGCTCTATGCGCCCGACGTCTCGCGCATGTACCCGCCGGGTTTCGCGTCGTCGATCGACGTCGGCGCGCGCGGCGCGCGGTTCGAAGGCGCGAGCCGGCCCGGACATTTCGGCGGCGTTGCAACGGTCGTTGCCAAGTTGCTGCACGCGATCGAGCCGACGTCGCTCTATCTCGGGCAGAAGGACGTGCAGCAGACGGTCGTCATCCGGACGCTCGTGCGCGATCTCGATTTTGCAACCAACGTGGTCGTCGTACCGACCGTGCGCGAACCCGACGGGCTCGCGCTGTCCACCCGTAACGTCTTCCTTGCGGCGGCCGAGCGCCGGGGGGCACCGAGTCTGCACGTGGCGCTGCAAACGGTCGCAAACGCCGTGTCGGCCGGCGAAACGGATGCCGCGCGCGCATGCGCCGCAGGCGCCGCGTTACTGCAGGCTCCGCTCCGGTGGGAGTATCTTGCCGTCGTCGACCCCCAATCGTTCGAGCCGTGCGATCCGATCCTGCGGCCGGCAATCGTTATCGGTGTCGTGCGCGCCGGTACGACGCGTTTACTCGATAATGAACTGATTGCGAGCCCGGAAGGCGTACTTCCGGTGCTGACGCCGCGTCGCACGCCCGCCTGGTCCGGCCACATGCGTTGAGCCGAATCCTGCTCGGCGTAGCAGGCGGGATCGCCGCGTACAAGGCCGCGGGGCTGTGTAGCGCGCTCGTGCAGCGGGGCGACGATGTCGACGTGGTCATGACCCCCGGCGCCGAGCGATTTCTAACCCCGCTGACGTTTGCTGCGCTGACGCGGCGTCCGGTGTTCGGCTCGCTTTGGGAAGCGCCGGAGTCGATCCCGCATATCGCGCTCGCGCGCAGTGCGGACGTCGTCGCGGTGGTTCCCGCGACCGCCAACGTCATCGCCAAGCTCGCGCTCGGGATCGCGGACGATCTGCTTACGAACATCGTGCTTGCGACGCGGGCCGCGCTCGTGCTCGCGCCCGCAATGAACACGGTCATGTACGAGCATCCGGCGACGCGCGAGCATCTGCGGACGCTCCAAGCCCGGGGTGCGAGCATCGTGGCGCCGGGGACGGGTTTCCTTGCGGAACGGGAACCGGGCGTGGGCCGGCTGGCCGAGCAGGATGCGATTTTGGCCGCGCTCGACGCCGCGCTGGCTGCCGCTACGCAACTGGCGGGTCAGCGCGTCGTCATTACCGCCGGGCCGACGCGCGAAGCGATCGATCCCGTTCGCTTCTTATCGAACGCCTCGACCGGAACGATGGGGATCGAGCTCGCGCGCGCGGCACTCGCGCGTGGCGCGCGCGTCGATCTCGTGCTCGGGCCGACCCTTATAGAACCGCCGGCCGGTGCCGAGGTGGTTCGTGTTACGACGGCCCAAGAAATGTACGATGCGACGCTCGCGTGCGCGCCGCTCGCCGACGTTGCAATCGCAAGCGCCGCCGTCGCCGATTGGCGCCCGGCGCAAACGCACGCGCAGAAAGTCAAGAAGGTGCCCGGTCCGCAGACCCTCGCGCTAGAACGCACGCCCGACATTCTGGCGGCTTTGGGCGAACGTAAGAACGGCACGTTCCTCGTTGGATTCGCCGCTGAGACCGAGGATTTCGAGTCCAACGCACGCGAGAAGCTGATTCGGAAGCGGCTCGACGCGATTGCCGTCAACGACGTGTCACCCGCTGCGAGCGGCTTCGGCCCGGGTCCGAGCGAGCTCGTCTTGCTGCACCGTGGCGGCCGCATCGAACTCGGCCGGGGCTCGAAACGAGCGCTGGCCGCCAAACTCTGGGACGCACTGGCGGTCCTCCGCGACGACCACCCCGCCTAGTGGCCTGTAACGCCCAAATTGATAGCGATCTCGCTCGTCTTTTCGTCCGGCTCATCGTCTCTCTTCGCTCACAACGCTACGGCGTTGCTCGCTCATCGATCCTCGATCTGGGCGAAAATCCTTCGCGATCTCACTACCAATTCGGGCGTTACAGGCCACTAGTGCACTAATGCTGCTCGCGTTCGACGTCGGAAACACCGACACGAAGCTCGGCTTCTTCGCACGCGACGTCGCGGGTTCGCTTCGGCTCTCAAAAGAATGGCGCGTCGGCACGGCGCTGCGCCGGACGGCGGACGAATACGGCATGCTGATCGCGGATCTGCTCCGCTTTGCGGATATTCCGGCGGCCGCGGTCCGCGCGGTCGTCGTCTCGAGCGTGGTACCGCAAGCGGATCAGGCGCTTTCGCGAGCGTGCCGGGGATATCTCGGTCGCGAGGCGATGTTCTTTTCGGCCACGACCCAAACGCTCATCGACGTGACCACCGAGCGTCCCAAAGAGCTCGGCTCGGATATGCTGGCGGCGGCCGTCGCGGCGCGTGCGACGTTCGGGACGCCCGTTATCGTGCTCGGTTTCGGGACCGCAACGACGTTCACTGCCGTCTCGAGGGAAGGCGAGCTGCTCGGTACGGCCATCGCACCTGGTATTCGCATCTCGATCGACGCGCTCGTCGACCGAACGGCGAAGTTACCGCAGATCGCGCTCGATGCACCGAACGGTCCGATCGGCCGGGACACGATCTCCGCCATGCAAGCCGGTATCATCTTCGGTTTCGTCGGACAAGCCGAAGGACTGATCGCTCGCATGAAGCACGCGATCGGCGAAGACGCGACCGTCGTTGCGACGGGCGGCCTCGCGCACGTCATCGCCAAGCATTCGACGGCGATCGACGCGACCGAGCCGCACCTGGTGCTCGAAGGGCTGCGCCTCTTCTACGAAAGCGTGCACCCGCGCGACGCCTGAGCGGAAATGCGCCGAGCGACTTTACGGTTATTTACGAAAGTAAGCACTAGGTGGTATACTACTCCGGTTATGCCTTGCGCCGTCCCGCCGCTCCGCATCGGAGCGCTCGAGATTTGGCCGCCGATCGTGCTCGCGCCGATGTCGGGGGTTACGAATCGCACTTTGCGCGCGCTCTACAAGCCGTTCGGCTTCGGCTTGACCGTCACGGAATTCGTGTCGTCGAACGCATTGCAGTACGGCGCGCGGCGCACGATGGAGATGATCGATCAGCACGGCGTGGAGCAGCCGGTCGCGACGCAGCTCTGGGGCAACGACCCGCGCGTCATGGCGCAGGCCGCCCGCGTCGTGCGTGAATGCGGAGCCGATATCGTCGATATTAACTTCGGATGCCCTGCGCCGAAGGTCGTCAAGACCGAAGGCGGCAGCGCGTGTCTGCGCGACGTGGATCGCTGCGAAGCGATCATGCGCGCCGTCGTTGCAGCCGTCGATTGCCCCGTAACCGTCAAGATGCGTCTCGGTTGGACGGAGACGTCGCTCGTTTACAGCGAGGTGGCCAAGCGTGCCGAAGCCGCCGGGGTGCGTGCGATCACGTTGCACGCGCGAACGGCGAAGCAATTCTATAAGGGCAGCGCCGACTGGTCGCATATCGCGCACTTGAAGCGCAGCGTCGACATTCCGGTCATCGGCAACGGCGATCTGGCCGAACCGCATGCGGCGCTCGCGACGATGCGCGACTCCGGCGTCGACGGCGTCATGCTCGGCCGAGCCGTGCTCGGGAATCCGTGGCTCGTCGGGGCTTTGCGCGATTTGATGGAAGGCCGGGAAGCTCGGGAGATGCCGCCGGCGCCCGCGCGTTTGCGCTTCGCCACGGTTCACTACCGGGCGATGGTTGCGGAGTGGGGTGAAAGCCGCGCCGTGCCGCAAATGCGTAAGCACCTGGGCTATTATCTGAAAGGATTTCCCGGCGCGAGCGAGCTGCGCGAACGGTTGATGCGGACTGCAAGCGCTGCGGAGACGCTCGCCATCGTCGAAGCGACGATCGAACGGCTGGAACTGCAAGAGCCCGTTGCCGCGTGAAATCGTACGGTGCGGATTCGCTCTACGGCGCAGTCTCGCCGCAAGCGCTGTATGACGAGACGTACGAAAATTACAAAGCCTTCGTAAATCCGGGTCTTGCGCGCTTGATGAAATTATCGGGGGCGCCGGTCGAAGTGCGTGCGAGCGGCACGACGATCTGGGATCAAAGCGGAAAAGCCTATCTCGATTTTGCAGGCGGCTACGGCGCTTTTACCGTCGGCCATTCGCACCCGCGTGTCGTAGCGGCGGTTCGCGAACAGCTCGAACGCATGTCGCTCTCCGGCAAGACGATGTTCGATCCGCTGGCCGGCCGGCTCGCTCGGGCGCTGGCCGAGCTGACTCCCGGCGACCTCGCCGTGTCGTTCTTCACCAATAGCGGCACGGAAGCGGTCGAAGGCGCGCTCAAGCTCGCGCGCGCGGCGACCGGCCGAGCCAAGATCGTCTCCACGCACAACGCCTTCCATGGCAAGACGCTCGGGGCACTCAGCGCGAGTGGGCGCGAAGCGTACCGAGCGCCGTTCGCGCCGCTGCTGGCGGACGTCGTCCACGTTCCCTACGGCGATGCTTCCTCGCTCGAGGCGGCTCTTAGCGGCGCCGCGGCGTTCATCGTCGAGCCCGTTCAGGGTGAAGGCGGCATCGTCATACCGCCGCTCGGATATTTACGGCACGCGCGCGATTTCTGCGACGCGGCCGGCGCGCTCCTGATTGCGGACGAAGTGCAGACTGGTCTCGGCCGCTGCGGATACGTTTTTGCGTGCCAGCGCGACGGGGTCGTGCCGGATATCATGACGCTGGCGAAGGGACTCTCCGGTGGTATCATGCCGATCGGCGCATACGTGGCGCGGGCCGCCGTTTGGAAGGCGGCATACGGACAGCGACCGCTCGCGCACACGTCGACGTTCGGCGGCAATCCGCTAGCCTGCGCGGCAGCGCTCGCGGCGCTCGCCGTCTTGCAGGATGAGGATTTAACGGCCAATGCGAGGCTGCAGGGTGAGCGGCTCCTCGCAGGCGCCGGCGCCATCGCGACCGAGTATCCGAGCGTCATACGCGAAGTACGCGGGCTCGGCTTGCTGGCCGGCGTCGAATTACGTAACGAAGGTTACGGCGGTACGATCGTCCCCGAAATGCTCAAGCGCGGCGTGACGGCCGCCTGGACGCTGAACATGCAGCGCGTCATCCGTCTCGAACCGCCGCTCATCGTGCGCGCGGACGAAATCGAGCGCGGGCTCGATGCGTTGCGCGCCGGAGTACATGTCGCGCACGCGAAACTCGGCGCGTTGCGGGATGCGGGCGCGTAAACGGGTGCCCTTCGTCGAAACGACGATCGTCGTTAATGCTCCCGCACGCGACGTGTACGAACTCGCGAAAGACCAGGAACGGTTTCCGGAGTTTATGCCGGACGTCGAACTCATAACGGTTCTCGAGCGTAGCGGCGACCGTACCATCTCGCGTTGGAAGACGCTCGTCGAAGAAGCGCCGATCGAATGGATCGAAGAGGACCGGTTCGACGACGCGGCGCGGCGCGTCGACTATAAACTACTCGAAGGCGATCTCGACACGTTCGAAGGGAGTTGGACCTTCGACGAACGCGCGGGCGTTACGTTCGTGCGGCTGCAGGTAACCTACGATTTCGGCGTACCGACGCTCGCAGAATTAATCGGGCCGACGCTGCAGAAAAAGGTGCGAGAGAATAGCGAGATGATGCTCGCCGCGCTCAAGCGTCAGGCGGAAGACGCCGCCCTCGTGCGCCCCGCGCCGGCGCGCAAGATTTCATAGTCGAGCGCACGGCGCGAGCAGATCGTCGCTGCGTAGTCGAGCGGAAGCGCTCGAACGAACCGCTTTCCCGAGACGCTCGAACCGTTCGTGCGGATTGAAAACGAGCGCGGGTCAGCCATCTGACCGCAGGGTTTTCGCCTCGCGTAGCGTTAGCAGGAAGCCGATCGCGAGCGCCGCGGCGGGCAGCATTCCCGTGAGCTGCGGCGCGCTGCCGACGACGGCGCTGCCGATCGCCGGCGCAAAGATCAAGGCGAAATTATCGAGCGAATCCGAAAAGCCGAGCAGCGTTCCTCGTTCGTGTGCCGGTGTGAGCTCCGCAAGTCGGGCGGCGAGAATCGGGCGCAAGAGCGAGCCGCTGAGCGCCCAGAAGACGATCGCGATCACGAACGTCGACATTTCGTGCACGAACCCGAATACGCCGTAGGACAGTACGCCCGCGGCGAAAGCCGCGAGCGTGACGCGGGGCGCACCGAAGCGTCTTACGAGCGGTCCGACGCCTGCAATCTGCACCCCGGCGCCGACGACTCCGGCGAGTCCGAGCAGGAAGCTCGTCGTTTCCGGCCCGGCGTTCAGCACGCGTGACGAAAAAAGTGCGAAAATCGTAAAAAAATACGTGAACGCAAAGATATATAAGAGTTCGCGCACGAGTACGTTCGCGATTCCCGGGCGTGCGAAGGTCGCGCGTACGTCGCGCATCCGAAACGCCGGCCGCACGCGGCCGCCGGTCGGCGGCAGCCAGGCGGCGGTGAAGATGAAGTTGAGCGCCTGAAAGGCGGCCGCTACGAAAAACGGCAGCGTTGCATCGGCATGCGCGAGCGCGCCGCCGAGAATCGGCCCGACGATGAATCCGGCTCCGAAGGCAGCGGTCGCGTACGCGTAAGCCTGCGGCCGCTGGCTTTCGTCCGTAACGTCGGCAATGTATGAGTTTGCGACGCCGAGATTGCCGCCGCCGCAACCTTCGACGGCGCGTGACACGAACAGAATCGGAATGCCGTTCGCAAAAGCCAGCATGAGGTATGCTGCAAACGACGCGACCTGCGAGCCGAGTAACGCCGTTTTACGGCCGAAGCGGTCGCTGAGCGCACCCCACAGCGGTGACGATATCGTCGCGCATAGGGCCGTCGTCGTGATGAGCGACCCTGCGACGACGTCCGGGGCCCCGAACCGTTTGGCTAGAAACGGTAACAGCGGAATGAGAATCGTGAAGCCGAGGATATCGAGAAACGTGATTCCATAGATCGGAATCAGAGCTCGCGGCAGTCTCGCCGTCAGCGTTTGCCGCGCGCCGCCCGGGCGCGGACCGCGATCGAGGCCAGCGCATACAAAGCGATGACGATGTAGGCCACAAGAACCAGCCGCGTCTGCGGCAGGATGATGCCGGCCCGGATCTCGCGCAGCTGGACCACGATGCCGGCCAGCGCAACGACGAGTAAGACGGCGCTGAGGGCATTGCGAAGGACGAGCGATCGAATCACGACGGGTTCCGCTTCGCGTGGGTAATCCGGGCACCTGGCGAAGAGAGGCCCGTGAAGTTTGCCTTTGTCATTCATCCGACGTCGCTCGAGGACGTACTGCGCTACGAGCCCGGAGCGGCGGGCAAAGGTCTGCCGCTCATCGAGAAGATCATGGAATGGATGCCCGCCTACGCGGCCGCCCACGTCACGGGCGTTCGCACTCCGGACGGACGCGAAACCGAAGGCTGGTTCATCGGCGCTCCGTTCATGCCCGAGCCGATGCTGGCGCTGCCGCGCGAAACCGTCTACGCTAAAATCTTGAACGCCATCGGAATCGGAGTCGAACTCGGGGCGGAGATCGTGGGGCTCGGCGCATTCACGGGCGTCGTCGGCGATGCCGGGATCACGCTCGCGCAGCGCTCGCCGATCCCGGTGACGACCGGTAACTCGCTGACGATTGCTGCCGGCCTGGCGAGCCTGATCCGCGGTGCGCGCGAGATGGAGATTCCGCTCCCATCCGCGACGGCGGTCGTCGTCGGCGCGACCGGATCCATCGGCTCCGCGTGCGTCGAGTTGCTCGCGCCGCACGTGCGGCACGTCGTTCTCGTCGCCCGTAACCGGACGCGGCTCGAAGCGCTGGCCGCGTCCCTGCGCGAGCGGGTCCGCTGCCAACTCTCGACCTCGATCGACGTGCGCGAAGCCGTGCCGCGCGGCGACGTCGTGTTGACGGCCACGACGTCGACGCAGGAGCTGATCCAGCCGGCGGACCTGCGCACGGGAGCGGTCGTCTGCGAGCTTTCGCTGCCGCATGACGTCGGGCGCCGCGTTGCCCTCGAACGCCCCGACGTGCTCGTTACCGAAGGCGGGAACATGTGCGTTCCGGGCAAGCCGCGCTTCGAACGCGTGCGCGAACCGGGACGCGATTTCGATCTAGGCTTACCCGCTGGAACGGCGCTTGCGTGTATGTCGGAGACGATGGTTCTCGCCCTGAACGAACGGCGCGAGCACTACACGCTCGGACGCGGCATCGATCTCGAAAAGGTACGTGAGATCGACGCACTCGCGGCGCACGCGGGCTTCGAGCTTGCGACGATGCGCGCGTTCGACAAAGCGATCTCGCCCGAGGATATCGCGCTGACGAAACGCGCTGCGGCGCAGCGGCGGCGCGCGCTCGGGGTCGGACGCGTCTCGTGAAGCGCGTCGTGTCGGTTTCGCTCGGTTCGGCGTCGCGCGACCATCGCTCTTGGGTGGAGCTGTTGGGCGAGCGTTTCGATCTCGAGCGCATCGGCATGGACGGCTCGATCGATCGGGCCGCGGCAAAGTTGCGCGAACTCGACGGCACGGTCGATGCGATCGGGCTCGGCGGAATCGACGTCTATCTGTACGCCGGAAAACAGCGCTTCGCGCTGCGCGATGGTTTACGTTTACTCGGCGCGGTGAAGACGACTCCCGTCGTCGACGGCAGCGGGCTCAAGAACACTCTCGAGCGCGAAGCCGTTCGCTATCTGCGCGACGTATTACACGTGCCGCTGGCCGGAGCCAAGGTGTTGATGGTGAGCGCGCTCGACCGTTTCGGGATGGCGCAAGCGTTCGTCGAATACGGTGCCGACGTACTCTTCGGCGACTTTATCTTCGCGCTCGATCTCGATAAGCCGGTGCGCGGCCTGGCTGAATTCGAACTGCTCGCGCAGCGCTACTTACCCGACGCGTGCAAGCTGCCGTTCCAGTTCTTCTATCCCACCGGTAAGAAGCAAGACCGGCCGCCGCAGCCGAAGTATCCGCAGTATTATGCGGAAGCGAGTATCATCGCGGGCGATTTTCATTTCATGCGCCAGTTCATGCCGCAGCGGCTGGATGGTAAACTCGTGCTCACCAATACGGTTACGCAGGGAGACATCGACGAACTGCGCTCGCGCGGCGTCGCGCGCCTCGTGACTACGACTCCGGATTTTGGCGGCCGTTCGTTTGGCACGAACGTCGTCGAAGCAGCGTTGGTCGCAGCGCTCGGAAAACGGTGGCCCGACGTCACGGCGGAGGATTACGCGAATCTGCTCGCACGGATGGAGTTGCGTCCGCGCGTGCTCGATTTCGCTGCGCTACCCACGTAGTGTACCTCGTTCGCCGGCTTTTGGCCCGGCAGCCTGTCGCGAGCGAGCGGACCTCCGGAGGACCGGCCCTGCGCCGCGTACTCGGGGTGACCGGTCTTATTTCGATCGGGCTCGGGACGATGCTCGGCGGCATCTTCGCGACGATCGGCGTCGGGACGCTGGAAGCGGGACCGGGCGTCATCGTGTCGTTTCTTCTCTCCGGACTCGCCTGCGTGTTCGTCTCGCTCTGTTACGCGGAACTCGCTTCGATGGTGCCGATCGCCGGCAGCGCGTACACGTATGCCTACGCGACGCTCGGTGAGTTCGTCGCATGGATCATCGGCTGGGATCTGATCCTCGAATACGGAATCAGCGTCGCGCCGATCGCCGCTTCGTGGTCCGGCTACGCGCAAGCCTATTTGCAGAACTTCGGCATCGCCTTACCCGACTGGGCGAAAGTCGCGCATCTGGCGTTTGCGGGAGGCCGGCTCGACGCTGCGCACACGCAAGTCGACGTGCTCGCCGTCGCCGTCGTCTTGGCGATGACGGCCCTGATCGCGGTCGGCATCCGAGAGTCGACTTCCGTAAATTCTCTGCTCGTAGTCGTGCAGACGGTCGCCATCGCCGCTTTCGTGATCGGGCTTGCGGGTGCGCTGCATCCCGCTAATTTTCAACCGGCTTTTCCGCATGGTCCGCACGGTGTGGTCACGGGTGCAGCGCTCGTCTTCTTTGCGTACATCGGGTTCGATACCGTGACGGTCGCGTCGGAAGAAGCGCGTTTCCCGGAGCGCGACGTGCCGCGCGCGGTCATCGGTTCGCTCGCCATCGGCGCGGTGCTGTACGTTGCGATCGCCGTCGTCACCGTCGGTACCGTGCCGTGGGCGCACATCGATAAGGACGCGGGCATGTCCGATGCGGTCCGCCGCGCGGGCAACAACCCGTGGCTAGCGGCGATCGTCACGGCCGCTGCAATCGCGGGTACGACAACCGTCATGCTCACGACGCTGCTCGGCCAGGTGCGCATCTTTTACGTGATGGCCCGCGACCGGATGCTGCCCGCCTTCGTCGCACGGGTCAACCCGCGTACGCGTACGCCGCTCCTGACGACGCTCGTAACAGGTTTCATCGTCGCCTTTCTCGCGGGTATCGTGCCGCTGGACATTTTGCTATCGCTCGTCAACATCGGTACGTTGTCGGCGTTTGCAATCGTCTGCGCGGGAGTGCTCGTGTTGCGCTACTCGCAACCCGCCGCCAAGCGCCCGTTTCGCGCGCCGTTCGGTCCCGCCGTCGCGGTGCTGGGCTGCGGCATGTGTTTGTATTTGATGATCGGCGGGTTATCCGCCGGCACTTGGTTACGCTTTATCGTTTGGTTCGCCGTCGGTGTCGGCGTCTACGCTGTCTATGGGTATCGTCACTCCCTGCTGCGCCCGGGCTCAGGCTCGTGAGCGGGATGGTTCGCGCGCTGCCCCGCGTGCTCGGCCTATTCGACGTGACGGTGCTGTCGTCGGCAGCGATGGGGCCGGCCTACAGTTTGGCCGCGACGATGGGACCGATGGTCGCGGCGGCGGGGACGCGCGCTCCGCTTTCGCTCGGGCTATTGACGGCGATGATGTTGTGCATCGCGATCGCCTTCTCGCGCCTCTCGCGCGTGATGCCGAGCGCAGGCTCGTCGTTCGCTTGGATAGCGCATGCTTTCGGAGCCGGAACCGGCACCTATGCGGCCTGGCTGCTATTGCTCTCGAATTATTTTGCAACGACGACGGTCGCTTTGCCGGCGGCGACGTATACGCTCGATCTCGTCGCGCCGCAGCTCGCGCTGTCGCCGCTATGGGATGCGCTCGTCGGTTCGCTTTGGATCGCGGCGAGTACGCTGCTGCTCTACTTCGGGCTGCGGCCGACGGCAGTCGTGACCGCCGTCTTCCTCATCGCGGAGTTACTGGTCGTCGCGGCGAGTTCGGTCGCAGCTTTCGTCGTTCATCCGGCGCTCGAACATTTCTCGAACGCGCGTACGACGCTGCTGCCTGCGCCGGGTTACGTCGGAGTCGTAACGGCGATCGTGCTCGGCATCTGGATGACCGACGGTTGGGAAGTTTCGGCGTCGGCTTCCGAGGAGACGACGGGGCCGCCCCAAACGCCCGGCCGGGGCGGTATCGTCGGGCTGCTCGCGACCGCGGCGATCCTGCTCTTCGCGATGAGCGCGTATTTGCACGTCGGCAGCGTCGCCGGTTTTACCGCCAACCAGAGCGACGCGATGGATTACGTGGCGACGCGTCTGGGCGGCGGGACCTGGCGGACGATCATCGTCGTGACCGTACTCGTCTCGACCGCAGCAACGCTGTGGACGACCCTGCTGTATCTATCGCGCAGCGTTTACGCGATGGGGCGCGACGGGGTGTTGCCGCGTTTCTGCGGGGCGCTGGATACGAATGCGTTGCCGAGTAATTCGCTCGGCGTCGTTTTCATCGGCGTCGTCGCGCTGACGTTGCTGACCGGGTTCTGGCCGACTGCGGCGAGCGTCCTAAACCTCATCCTCAACGGCACCTCGGTATTCCTCGGCGCGCTCTTCTGCATGTCGGCGGCCGCCGCGATGAAGATGCTCGCCGGGCCGCCCGGAGAGTCGCGCTTCGGAACGCTCGTCATTCCGGCGGCCGGCGCGCTCATGCTGGCCGCCGTCATCGCGATCGACATCGTGCAGTCCGACACGATTACGCGCTACATCGAAGTCGGCGGTCTGCTGCTCGGTATTCCGTTTGCACTGTGGCGCGGCGGCAAAATGAACGATGCCGAAACGTTCGTGCGCCCGCGCGTGTACGAACCGGAAGGTTGACTACCGCCGAGCCGGCGCCCCGGCGTCGCGCGGACATAGTCACGCTCTCGCAAACATACGGCCATGGCGATCGAGCTGCGACTGCCCGAACAGGGATTAACCGAGGAGATGCTTCTTGCGCTTTCCCGCGAGAACCCCGGGTATCGGTTGGAGCGTTCAGCCGAAGGCAAGCTCATTGTGAGTCCGCCGAACGGTTTCGCCGCCTCCGGCGGCGAGGGCAATCTTTTCACTCAGGTGTCGAACTGGGCCGATGCATCGGGACTCGGCCGCTCGTATCCACCGACTGCCGGCATGACTCTTCCCGACACGTCTATCGTGTCGCCCGACACGACCTACGTAACGAAAGAGACGCTCGCAGCACTGCCGCCTGAAGATTATCGCGTCGCTTTTATTCATATCGTTCCGGATGTCGTCTTCGAACTCGTGTCCCCGTCTGACGATCGAGCAGACGTCGAGGAGAAGATCGACGCGTTCCTTGCCAACGGCGTCCGCGTCGGCATTCTGCTCGACGCCGATTCGGAAACGGTGACGATCTTTCGTCCGGACGCCGAGCGCAAGACGTACGCAACCTGGCTCGTGGAAATCGGTCCAGAAATGCCGGGCTTTATTCTCGACGCGGCGACGGTTTTTGGGCGGGCGAAGTCGCCCGGCTAGCCGTAAGGCGCGCGTGCGTTGCGCAAGCTTGTGAGCGACGAGAGGGACACGGACACGGTCTTGATACTCGGAACGTCTACCACGATGCGCGAACGGATGCGGTCGATCGTTTCGGCGAGCCCCGCGCTCGATGAGGGCGCGAAGGTGACGGTCAAGATGAGCAACACGCTATCGGGACCGAAGTGGAGCGTCACGATCGAATCGATACTTTCGATTGTGTCTTCGCTTGCGAGAATCGCACGCACGGCTTCGACGACCTCGGGCGACGCGCTTTCGCCCGAGAGCAGCGCGCGACTCTCGCGAATAACGATGAACGCCACGCAGCAGAGGACCAGGCCGATGCCGATCGAGGCGAGGCCGTCGGCCTTATCGAGGCCGAGTTGTTGCGCGAGCGTTCCGAGAAGTGCGATGCCTAGACCGATCAACGCGGCCGTGTCTTCCAGCAGTACGGTAAACACGGTCGGGTCTTTACTTTCGCGGATGACACTCCACGTCGACTTGGCCCCGGCGCGTAGGCGCAGGGCGCGATAGGCTACGACCCACGAGACAGACTCGAGCCCGAGAGCTACACCGAGTACTGCGTAACTCCACACGACGTTCTCGAGTGGACGCGGCGCGAGCAGCCGGTGGATGCCTTCGAAGATCGAGATGCTGCCGCCCGCTCCGAAGATGACGACCGCCACGATCAGCGTCCAGAAGTAGAGTTCTTGACCGTGGCCGAGCGGATGCGATTCGTCCGGTGCGCGTTTGCTACGCGAAACGCCGACGAAGAGCAGTGCCTCGTTGAGCGTATCGACCGCCGAGTGAATCGCCTCCGAGAGCATGGCCGAGCTTCCGGTAACGACGGCCGCGGCGACTTTGAAGGCAGTGATGAGCAGGTTGACGATGACGGCGACCACGATCGTCGCGGTCGATTCGTCTGCTGCGCTTTCGCTCACCCGTTGACGAGCGTGCTAGTCGACCGGGCCGCTGTCGGGAATCCGTCGCGTAATCTCGTGCGCGAGGGCGTTACAATCTTCACTCGCCGGAAGCTGTACGGCGATACGCGGAAAGCGTTCGCCTCGAGTTTCGACGACCAAAAGGTCGCCCTTCCCGGTAACGTCGCAAAAAATCAACCCCTGTGGATTCGCGAAGATGCCGGCCGTCTTGAGAAAGCCCAGACTCGTACCGGTAAGCTTGTACTGCAGTTCGAGGTTCTCGAAATCGCTGACGAAGGCGTTGGTCACGTGCGCGAGCGGGATATGAAACGACCCGTGAAATGCCAACAGTTCATCTATCAGCGATAGCTTTATGTTGAGATAATCGCCTTCGATCGTCACGTCGGCCATGCAGCGTCTTGCGCCGCCGGTTTCCGTATCCATTTTTTGCGAGCGGGTTTCCGGGAGCGCAGCTGCCCGGCGGCTAGGGCTCGAAGCGGGTTGCAGTTTGCGTAACGCTTCAGGTGCGGGCGATCTCTCCGCGCCGACGCTTGAGAAGACGCCGTAAGAAAAGTGCGAGCACGAGCAGAGCAACGCCGGCGACCACCGCATACGCGACGACGACGAGGCTCCATAACGCGATGGTCACGAGCGGAAAGATTGCAATGAGCATACCGAACAGGATCGAAGCAACGCCGGACGCGATCCACAGCCATTCGTTCGCGATACGGTCTTTGAGCCGCAGGGCGGCGGCGATCGTCAAGCCGCCGGTACCGATGGCCCAGATAGCGATCAGCGCCGCGAGCGCCGCTTTCGGGAGCCAGGGCGACGTCAGTGCCACGAAGCCGAGAACGGTGCCGAGGGCCCCTTCGCCGCTTAGGAAGCGCCACGCGCCGCCCGAACGGGCGAATCGAACGGAAGCGACGAGCGCGACCAAGCCGTCGGCGATCGCGAAGGTTCCAAAGAGCGTGCGCAGTGGTCCTTGCGAGTCGTGTGGGATGAGAAAGGCCGCGAACCCAAAGAGGAGCGTGAGCACGCCGCGCAATGCGATGATCCACCAGGTTCGCGCGATGAGATCGGGCATGCCGAAGATTACCCTGCGATCTCGTAAAAGTTGCGCGCCGGCGAATCTGCCGGCGCTGCTGGCCGGCGTTTTTAGATGAAGCCGCGGGCCGGAAAGCCGGCGGGGCGCTGCAACCAGTTCGTTCGCGCGTAGCGCGCTCGCCCGTCCACGAAGTGCAGCGTGTACGCCTGACGCGAAACGGGCGACCGATTGCGTGCGCTGTAGTGCGGAAGGCGGCCGTGCATCACAACGAGCGTGCCGGCCTCGACTTCGAGCGGCTGCGCTGCGGACTGCGGCCACGGCGTCGCGTCGAGCTGGTCCATGCGGCCCCTCCCTCCTTCGACGGCGAAGCGCTCGCGTAGCGGTCGATGGTGGCTGCCCGGCTGCGTCCACAAACAGCCGTTGTCGCGGTCCGCGCGTTCGAGGGCGAACCAAAGGGTAATGACGGTGCTCGGCTCGGTCACGAAGTAGGTCGCGTCCTGATGCCACCGTACTTCGCCGCCGATGGCCGGTTGTTTGAAGATATACATCGACTGGTACACGCGCGGCTCGCCGACACCCAGTTCGAGCGCGAGCTCGTGCAGGCGCGGATCGTGTGAAAAGCGCTCGAAGACCGGATCCAGATCGTGTAACGCGTGGCCGATCTTATTGATCGAGAGCGCCTTCGGCACTCGCAGTTCGCCCGCCGCGTCGAACGCCTCCTCTTCGAAAAAACACCGGATCTTGTCGCCCGATTCGAGGAAGTACGTGTCGGCTTGGTGCGCTGCGTCGCGCGTGCTGAACGTCGTACGCGACTCGTTCGGATCGAACGCTTCGACGATGGCTGCCGCGCGAGCGCGCACGTTGGCGATAGCGGCTGAAGATGAAAAATCCGGGATGACGAGATAGCCGTCGCGTTCGAAGCGTTCGAGGAGGCTCGGTTCCGCTATCATGCCGCATTCTCTTCGCCGAAGCCGGCCGTCAACGTGCGCGCACCGCGCAGGCGCAACACGATGAATCCTACCAACGCATAGGCGGCGAAGAGATACGGAAAGACGTTCGTCGGGGGAGCGGGCACCGGATAAACGCTTCCGATCGCGGGCACGAGCAGCAGTGCCAGCGTTAGCGCGGCGAGTGCGATATGGTGTGGCCGGAGTTCGCCACGGCGGCGCAGATAGACGGGAGCGCCGAGCGCGACGAACACGTAGATCGCGACGAATCCGAACGATCCGAGCGTCGCGGTGTCGTTGAAGGCGTCGATCGGCGCGATGCCCGCGAGCAGCATGCCTTCGCCGACGAGAGCGATCAGCCCGGCGAACGTGACGAGCGCGACGTTCGGCGTTTGAAACTCCGGGTGCGAGCGACCGAAGGCGTCCGCGAAGAGACCCGATTTTCCGAGCGTGTAGAGGATACGTGCGCCCGCGTTGAGCGAAGCGAGCGTAATCGAGAACGACGAGAGGAGCGCACCGAAGTCGATCGCGATACCGAGCGGGACGACGCCCGCGTGGCCGGCGAGCGCATCGAGCGGTGTCGGCAATTTGTCTACCGTCGTGCCTAGGGCGCGCGCGCCGAGCAGTTCCGCGTAGGCGCAAACGATAAAAAACGCACCGGCAACGAGGACGCTCACGATGACCGCGGCCGGGATCGTGCGCAGCGGATCGCGCGCCTCGGCGCCGAGCGAAGTTGCGCTCTCGAAACCGACGAGGCTGAAGATTGCGACCACGACGCCGAGCGCGAGCCCGGACGGAGTTGCGCCGCGCAAGGTAAGCTGGTCGTGATCGATCAGTGTTTTCCCGTGGACCAGGACGACGACGAGCAACATGACGACGAGCAAGACGGAGCCGACCTCGAGTGCGAGCAGCGTCGCCGTCGAGAGCCGTACGTCGCGGTAGGCGAACGCGAGCGCAACCGCGATGCAGACGAAACTCGCGCCGATCCGTAGTACGAGCTCCGGCACATGGGCGAATGCCAGCAGAGCGCTTGCGAAGACGGCGAAGCCCGTGACGCCGGCGACGCCGACGAAGACGTAGGCCCATAGCAGCGCCCAGCCGCACAGCAGGCCGCCGCGGGTTCCGAACGCGCGGCAGGCGTATTCGAAAAGCGATCCGGCGGATGCAGAACGCACGGCGAAACTGCGGATACTCAGCGCGACCGCAAGCAGCAGCAGCGTGCCGAGCGCGTAAGCGAGCCAGCTGCCGTTGCCCGCCGAACTCGCCATGAGCGGAACGATCAGGACCGGCGTCAGCGTCGGTCCGAGCATGGCGACCGATTGCGCGACGACTTCGCGAAACCCGAGGCACTCCGCGCGCAGGTGCGTCACGTTAGATCCGAACGTCGGCGCTCAAAAAAGCGCTCATCGGCAATTTCTGCCCGACGAATCCGGTCTGCGAATTGTTGTACCAGCTCGAATACGGATACGCGAGTTGTATCGGCGGATTCGCCACGAAGTTTCCGGCGGGCGCGAGCGAGTTTGACGGCAGCTGCGCGTACACGCATGTCGAGCCGTTGTCCCACGCGTACTTGCGCTGGAAGCACAGATCCTCCAGGCCCGTCATCGTCAGCGTCACCTTCACTTTGGGCGTGATCTCGTACGAGAATTGCGCGTTGAGCGACAGGCGCGTCGGCTCGCGCAGGTCGCCGAAACTATCGAACTTTCCCGTATACTTGTCGGGAATGAAGAGATAGTTGGAACACGTCTGCGTGTTGGCTTGCGCCGTTGCGCCGACCGTGCCGGTGCAGGTGACGGGATCGTAGCCCGGCCAGACGAGCGGCGAACCGTAGACGGAGCCCGAACTGTACGTCGCGCTCGGTGTGAAGGCGAAGCGGTTGCGCTTATAATTGAGGACCAGCGTCGCGACGTCCGGCGTTTCGTAGCCGTTCGCGCCTTGGAACGGCGACGGTAAGATATCGTACGGCGAGTATTCGCCGTTACGGTCCAAAAGCGGTTGCGGCGCTGCTGCGAAGTACGGATTCGCAAGACTGCCGGCGGCGCACGCCGGATCGGGCGTGCCCGCAGCGCTATAGCAGCGGGCGGCGGTGACGGCCGTGCTCGTCGCACCGCAGAGCGGCGTATTCGAACGATTCGTGCATGCCGACGTGTAGGCGTTGTAATTGCGGATGTAGTCGTTGAGGTTATCGATCTCGTTGCGATTGCCGCCACCGAAGTTGCTGTAGCGAACCCGGCTGCGCGTGTACGTGTAACTTAAGGTACCCGAGACGCCGTTGCGTTCGAAGTCGCCCTTGCGAATCTGAAATTCGACGCCGTAGTTGCGTTGGCGTCCGACGTTGAGACCGTCGAGTACGCCCTGCGTACCGATGGGCACGTTCGCAAGCTGGTCTTGGGTGGAGCGGTAGAACGGCGTCAGCTTGAAGGACACGTCGGTCTTGGGAACGTGCTGCTCGAACGAGAAATCGTAATTGTTCGAGTACGACGGGCGCGACTCGTGAAACGGCGTGTTGAACCCGTAGGGGAGAAACTGCCCGATGAACGACGGCAGGTCTTGTTGCACGACGTTGTATTGCTGATACGACGTCGGCGCGGGCGCCGCGTAGCGGCCGTACGAGCCGCGCAGTACGGTGTCGGGATTGGCGGTATACGTGAACGAGAGCCGCGGCTGGTAAGCGGTAAAGCTCAGCGTGCGCGGGCTCGTGTTCGCAAGGTTGGCATTCGTCCCGGCCGCACAGAGCGAGGCGCCCGTCAAGGGATCCACGCCGAAGATGGTTTGTCCGTTTGCAAGACCGCCGGCCGCGACGGTCGCGCCCGTGTACGCCCCCGAACACTGTCCGACCGACGTCGCGCCCGTTCCGAACGAAAATTCGCGATTGTAGGCGGAAAACCAGAACGGACGTGCCGCAAATCCGCCCACGGTGTCGTCGAGCCGATAGGTGTAGTTTTCGATCCGCATCCCGGCGTTGATCGTAACCCGGTCCGACGGATGCCATTGGTCCGAGAGCGATGCCGCACTAAAAAACGGGGAAATTTGGTCGAGCTGCGCGCTTTGACCGTCGTTCGTCACGAGGTAACGCGCGCCGTTGGTCGCGGCAAGCGATCCAGCCGGTACGGTCAAGGGCGTGCAACCCGGCCCGACCGGTACGAGCGAGAGCGGGCACGGGTTGCCGGCCGCAGTCTTGGGATAGGAAGCGGGCGGAAGCCCGACCGACCCGTATGAGACGAGGCCGCCGCCCGTCGTCAGCCCGCCCGCACTGGTATCGTAAAACGGTGTATAACAGCTTGCGAACAAGCCGCTCGCCGGATTGTAGCAGCGTCCTTTCGCGTCGACGAGGTTTGTCGTAATCGAGCCCGTCGGCTGAAGGCTGCCATACGTATTGCCGCTATACGTTTCGAGCTTCTGCGTTTGATAGGAGCCGGTGAAGGTCAGCAAATTTTTTGCATTGAGCTGGTTCGCGTACAGCGCCGTCGCTCCGAAGCTGTTGCCGTGCACTTCGTAATCTTGAATCTCACCGCCGTAGTTCGTGTACGCGCTGACGGGACCGTTGATAAACCAATCGTTGTACTCGCTATAACCGAACACGCGCAGGTAGGCATTCGAGCTGAAATTCTTCTGGTATTGCAGTTTGAGAATCGATACGTTGTGGTCGTCACCGTCGCGCGTGTCGGGCAGAATTACGCCGTTGAACGGTACGTGCGCCGGGCTCGAAGGCGACAAGCCCAAGGCCAGATTCGCACTCGCCGGCGGCGAGAATAAGGGCCCCTTGTACGTGAAGTAGTCCTGATAGGTCGCTCCGGCGCCGTAGGCTTGCGAGATCAGACCTTGGCCGCCGAGATCGTTCGGCGAGCTATAAAATTGAGTGTGGATGTCGCTATTGACGAAGAGCAGCTGGATGTCGTCCTTGAGTTGCCCGTTCTTGTGCGGCAGCCCGAAATGAAAGTTTCCTAGGCTGTCGCGCTCGGTCGTATTTGCGATCGCGTAGTTTTGGCCGGGCGAAAAGTACGTCGGCCCGCTCCCATCGTACACGCTGCCGTTGAGCCCGGTCGAGACGAAGAGCGGATAGAAGAAAAGCGGCACACCAGCTCCGTTGAATTGATCGGAATAGCGGTAATCTTGATTTTCGCCGCCGAGTCCGACGTAATATGAAAAGTTCCGATTGCTCGTCGCGCCGCTGGCCTCTACGCTGAGCTTGTGGTAGTAGGCTGGGCCGCCGACGCCGAGGCTGAGGTTTTCATAACCGGGATAGCTGCCCGTCTTGATGACTTGATTGATAAAACCTGAGAGACCTGAGGCTTCCGCCGAGGGTGGCGTACCGCCCGTGTAGGTTTGTACCTCCTGCTGCCCGAGGCTCGATAACGTCGTGACCGGCGCAAAGTCCGAAGCGCGATTCACGGGAATACCGTCGAGTTCGTTTGCCACGTCGCTGTAGTCGCCGCCACGGATGTAGACGAGTTGATTCCAACCCTGCTGGCCTTGCGGGACGTTCGCGCCCGGCGTCGTTGCAATGGCACTGTAAGCCTGATTGAGACCGCCGGGGCCGCCGACGGCTTGCGCCGCCGCTTGGCCCGCTGCATTGACGGAATACACGTCGCTCGTCGTGCCGGGCCGCACGAGATTCGTCGAGTTGCGCGCGCTCACCTGACCGATGCGGCGCAGCGCTTTGGCAAGATTGAGCGTGCCGACGTTTTGAACTTGGTCTGCAAAGACGGACACGCCGCCGTTCGACGCTGCTTCGTATCCCTGGCGCGCAACGGAGACCGTGTACGTGTCGGGCGAGAGCGTAATGAAATTGAAATTGCCCCCGGGATCGGTCGTTGTCGAGGCACTCTGCGAAGGCGAGGTCGCGGTAACCACGACTCCGGCCACGCCCGCGTTGGTCGCCGCATCGACGACTCGTCCCCGCAAGCCGCCCGTCGTGCCCGCAAGCGACGGCGCGACGAGTGTCAGCATGTAGGCAAGTAGGAGCAGTAGACGTACGTTTCTTCTGCGCACCGCATCTCCGAACGACGAAGGAACCGGCGCTTTCGAGAAAGCACCGGTCGAATTTCGCCTACTCTACACGGGCGAGGCCCTCCGGGCCTACCGTCGATTGGCCAAAACCTCGCTACCGCTAGGCAACGCCGCGACGGTTGTGGCCGCGCGTAGCCGGACGGCCGATGCAGGGCCGCGGGCGCCGAACCGCCGAGCCGCTCGGGATAGAGGTGACTCAACCCCGGGTCCGGCGAATACACGCAAGATTCACCTCTTGCCGCCGTCGCTGGAGAACGTTTTGCAATCGATCCGCACGCGCACTGCCGACCTCGTAGAGCGGCGAGAGCGTGCCGTCGCGCGGGGTGTCTCGGCGGCGCACCCGCTTTTCGTGAGCCGAGCGGAGGGCGCACGTCTCTGGGACGTGGACGGCCGCGAGTACGTCGATTTCGCGGGCGGTATCGGAACGCTAAATCTGGGGCACCGGCATCCGGCCGTCGTCGCGGCGGTGAAAGAGCAGTTGGACGCGTTCACGCACACCTGCTTCCAGGTCGGCATGTACGAGGGATACGTGGCGCTGGCGGAACGGTTGAATGCTCTTGCACCGGGTGCGTCGGCCAAGAAGACGTTGTTGCTCACGACGGGCGCCGAGGCCACCGAAAACGCGGTGAAAATCGCGCGCGGAGCGACCGGCCGTTCGGGTATCGTTTCGTTCACCTACGGCTACCACGGCCGGACGCTCCTCGCGCTCTCGATGACGAACAAGGTCGCGCCGTACAAGCAGAATTTCGGACCGTTCGCGCCCGGAACGTACTGCGCACCGTTCCCCGACGCGCGTCGAGGCTGGGACGTCGAGCGTTGTTTGCGAGCCCTGGACGAGCTGTTCGAAACGCAAGTCGCGGCCGCGCACGTGGCTGCCTTTATCATCGAACCGGTGCTCGGTGAGGGCGGGTTCGTAGCTGCGCCGCCGGACTTCTTGCGCGCGCTGCGACGCCTGGCCGACCGGCACGGCAGCCTGCTGATCGTCGACGAAATCCAGACGGGTTTCGGGCGCACCGGCACGTTCTTTGCCATCGAGCAGGCCGGGGTCGAGCCGGATCTGATCACGTTCGCCAAGAGCGTCGCCGGCGGCTTGCCGCTCTCGGGCGTCGTCGGACGCGCGGACGTTATGGATGCCGTACCGCCGGGGGGCCTCGGCGGAACGTTCGCCGGCAATCCGCTAGCCTGCGCCGCGGCGCTCGCGACCCTGGATGCGTACGAGGATGAGGGCGTTCTCGGCCGCTCGCAAGCTCTCGGCCGCGAGTTACGGCGGCGCCTTGACGCGCTCGCGGCGCGCTGCGCGCAGATCGTCGAGGTACGCGGCCTCGGTGCGATGCTCGCGCTCGAGTTCGTCGCCGTTTCGGCGGAACCGAGTCTGGCGGCGCGCGTTGTCAACGCCGCGTTCGAGGAAGGTCTCATAGCGCTCACGGCGGGACCCGGAGCCATCGCGCTACGCATCCTCGTGCCTCTCGTCGCGACGAGCGACGATATCGAGCGCGGGTTCCTGGCGCTCGAACGCGCTTGCGAGCGCGTCCTTAAACCGTAAACAATGCAACTCTCCATCCAGCGAGGCCCAAAATTCTTGTATCTAAAGCTAACGCCGACGTCCGCGCCTATACGCACGCGGTACTAGAACTCATCCACACCAAGGCGATCGATCGCGCGCAAGCGGATTGGATCGTTCGCGAAACGATCGACGGGTTTCGCGATTACGTGAATCCCGGTTTTCTCGAATATCGTAAAGCGGGCGCCCAAGGGACGCTCGACGCATCGGTCGAGTGGTCCGACTCCGGGAACGTCTTCACGGACGTCAACGGCCGCGAGTACATCGACTGTTTGGGCGGCTTCGGCATTTTTAATGTCGGTCATCGTCATCCCAAAGTTGTCGGCGCCGTCCGCGCCCAACTCGAACGGCAAGCACTGCACAGTCAGGATTTGCTCGATCCGTTGCGTGCGATGCTGGCGAAGACGCTCGCCCTGTTGACGCCGGGCGATCTCAAATATTCGTTTTTCAGCAACAGCGGTACGGAAGCGGTGGAAGCCGCGCTCAAGCTCGCGCGCGCCTTCGATCCGAAGAAGCAGACGATCGTCGTCGCCACCAAAGGCTTCCATGGGAAGAGTTTCGGCTCGCTATCCGCGAGCGGCAAAGCCACCTTTCGCGTGCCGTTTGGCCGGATGTTGCCGGGCTTCAAGCACGTACCGTTCAACGACGTGCTCGCGCTTTCGGACATGTTCAATTCGAGCCGTATGACGGGCGACGACGTCGGGGCCGTGCTGCTCGAGCCGATTCAGGGTGAAGGCGGCGTCAACATCCCCGACGATGCCTACCTGCCCGCCGTGCGTCGACTGTGCGACGAATACGGCGCGCTGCTTATTTTCGATGAAGTGCAAACCGGGATGGGCCGCACGGGAACGATGTTCGCTTGCGAGCATTGGGACGTCGTGCCGGATATCATCTGCCTTGCGAAAGCGCTCGGCGGCGGCGTGATGCCGATCGGCGCGACGGTCGCGACGGAAGCCGTTTTTTCGCGTCTCTTCGACAATCCGTTCTTGCACACGACGACCTTCGGCGGTAATCCGCTCGCCTGTGCCGCGGCGCTAGCCGCGATCGACGTGACGCTCGAAGAACGCTTGCCGGACCGGGCGATAGAAATGGGCACCTACATGCTCGCTGGATTGCGCGCAGCGGTGCGCGGTCACGAGAACCTCGTCGTCGACGTGCGCGGTAAGGGCTTGTTGATCGCGCTCGAATTCTCGAGCGACGTCACGGGCTACGCCGTTTCGAAGTATCTCTTCGACCGCGGCATTCTCGTCGCCGGAACGCTCGTTAACGCGCGCGTCGTGCGCATCGAACCGCCGCTCACGATCGAGCGCGTTCAAGCCGAGCGCGTGTTCGCCGTACTCGCGGAAGCGCTCGAATTTTTAGATCGACGCGTCCAACTCTCGGCTTAACCCGAATCTTCCGCGGATTAGAGGAATCAATAGATGCTAGAGACCGAATCTCCCGCGCTCGCGCGCACGGCGGCCCTGGCCCGGCTCGAGTATGGCTCGGACGGAACGGCGGCGTTATTTTTAGGTGGCAGGTGGCAAGCTGCTTCCGACGGGGCCTCGCGCGCCTGCATCGATCCGGGAACCGGCCGTGACGTTGTGCGGGTTACCGAGGCTACGAACGTCGATGCCGAACGCGCGGTCGAAGTCGCGCGCGCGGCGTTCGACGAAGGTTCGTGGCCCCAGACGCCCGCGCTCGAACGCGCGCGTATCCTCCTTAAATTGGCGGATGCCGTCGATGCGAATGCGGCGGAACTCGCGCAATTGGAAACGTTGTCCTGCGGCAAGCCGCTGCGCGAAGCGGAGTACGACGTTGCCGACACCGCGAATTGCTTTCGCTATTACGCCGGTCTCGCGACGAAGCCGCACGGGCAAAGCTACGACGTTCCGGCGCCGTCGATGAGTTATACCGTGCGCGAGCCGATCGGCGTTTGCGCGCAAATCGTGCCTTGGAATTACCCGCTGCTCATGTCGGCTTGGAAACTCGCGCCGGCACTGGCGGCCGGTAACGTGTGCATTCTCAAACCGTCCGAATATACGCCCCTTTCGGCACTGTGGCTCGCCAAACTCGCGCAGGCAGCGGGCCTGCCGGCGGGCGTGCTCAGCGTACTGCCGGGAGCCGGGCCGGTCGTCGGAGCGGCGCTTGCAGAAAGCATGCTCGTAGACAAGGTCGCATTCACCGGCAGCGTGCCGACGGGGCAAGCGATCATGCGTGCCGCTGCCGGCAACGTGAAGAAGATATCGCTCGAATTGGGCGGCAAATCACCGAATATCGTCTTTGCGGACGCCGATTTCGCAACGGCGATCGATTACGCGCTTTTCGGCATCTATGCCAACGCCGGTCAGGTGTGTTCGGCCGGTTCGCGATTGTTGCTCGAGCGCGGGCTCGCGGACCGGTTCCTGAGCGAACTCGTGCGGCGCGCGAAGGCGATCGTCGTCGGCGACGGCTTCGACGCGCACACCGAAATGGGTCCGCTCGTGAGCGAAGCGCAGCGCGACCGGGTCGAGCGCTATATCGAGATCGGACTCGCCGAAGGCGCAGAGCTGTTGTGCGGCGGTAAGCGCGCCGCCGTCTCTGGTGGCGAAACCGGTTACTATATCGAACCGACGATTTTTGCCAACACGACGCCTGCGATGCGCATCGTACGAGAAGAAATCTTCGGACCCGTTCTCGTGGTGCAGCTGTTCGACGACGAAGCAGATGCGATCCGTCTTGCCAATGATTCGCCCTATGGACTAGCGGGAGCCGTCTTTACGAACGACGGCGCGAAAGCGCAGCGGGTCATTCGCAAGTTGCGCGCCGGGATTACGTGGGTCAACACGTACCATCCGACGTATAACGAAGCGCCTTGGGGTGGCTACAAACAGTCCGGTATCGGACGCGAACTCGGAACCTACGGGTACGATGCGTACACCGAAATCAAGCAGATCAACGTCAATCTCGCAGTCGAACCGTCCGGTTGGTTTCGCGACCCCCGCTAGGGGGCCTAAATCGCGCTAGCCGGTGCGTGGGCACAGCGGGGGACACGGCTAGGGCCGCAGGCGTCACCAATCCCTTTTTTAGGGAGCCGGCGAGAGGTAGCCACCCCCTAGGGGCCCGAAACAAGGCGGCTGGCGCGAGCACCGACTCGCGTCGTTTTCGTACGACGTAAGGCGGCGAGCGGAGTAAATGGTGAACGATAAAGAGCTGGTGCTGACCAAAGAGGGGCTTGAGAAACTCGAAGAAGAGCTCGATGATCTCAAGACCGTCCATCGTCGTGAGGTCAACGAACGCATCCGGCAAGCCAAAGAATTCGGCGATATTTCCGAAAACGCAGAGTACGAAGATGCGAAGCAAGAGCAAGCCTTCGTTGAAGGCCGTATCTTAAAAGTCGAAGCGATGATTCGTAATGCGCGTATCATCGATTCCTCGGACTACGCGCAGGATGAAGTCCATCTCGGCGCGACGGTGAAGGTCAAAGATGCGAAGAGCGGCGCCGTGCATGATTTTACGATCGTCGGGTCGGCGGAAGCGGATCCGGTCAACGGGCGGCTTTCCAACGAGTCGCCGCTGGGCAGTTCGTTGATGGGCAAGAAGAAAGGCGAAACGGTCGAGGTTACGACGCCGCGCGGCGTGGCGAATTACAAGATCGACGGCATCAATTCGACGAAGAAGAAGGCCGCGAAAAAGGCATCGTGAACGGGCCTGCCCCCGCCGGTGACTCGCCGGCGGATGACGCGCTCGAGTTCGGAAGCCGGGAAGCGGAACTGCGGGCCGCGCGGCGGACAAATCTGGCCGAGTTGCGCGAACGGGGTGTCGATCCGTTTGGCGCGACGCGCTACGAGGTTACGACGACGGCGGCCGCCATCGCCGAGCGCTACGCGGACCTCAAAGCGGAGGACGAGGCACAGACGCATGCGTTTGCGCTTGCGGGCAGGTTGCACGCTCTACGCAAGCAAGGCAAGAAAGTCTATTTCGCCGACCTGTGGGACCGCTCGGGTAAGTTGCAACTGTACGTGCGCCAAGATGCGGTCGGCGAACCGGCATTCGAGCTATTCGACCGGCTCGATCTCGGTGATATCATCGGGGCGCGCGGAACGGTCTTTCGCACGAAAAGCGGCGAGCTGACGTTACGCGTAGCGGCGTTCGAGGTGCTCGCGAAGTCGTATCTTCCGCTGCCGGACAAATTTCACGGGTTGCAAGACGTAGAGAAGCGGTACCGGCAACGCTACCTCGACCTGATCATGAACGCGCAGGTGCGCGACATTTTCCTCAACCGTTCGAAGATCGTTTCGGAGATGCGCCGCTTTTGCGATGCGCGCGGCTTCGTCGAATGCGAGACGCCGACGATGCTACATATCGCGGGCGGGGCGGCCGCGCGCCCATTCCGCACGCACCACAACGCGCTCGATGTCGACCTCGACCTGCGCATCGCAACGGAACTCAATCTGAAGCGGCTCATCGTCGGCGGTTTGGAGCGGGTCTACGAGATCGGCCGAATCTTCCGTAACGAAGGCATCGATACGACGCACAACCCCGAGTTTACGATGCTGGAGCTGTACGCCGCCTATTGGTCGGTGCACGAAATGATGGAGTTCAACGAGGCGTTGCTCGTCCATTTGGTCACGACCACGCACGGAACGACCGACATCGTTTATGGCGAGAGGCAGTTGTCGTTCTCGCGTCCCTTCAAACGCATCGGCTATTTCGAAGCCATGAAAACGTGGGGCGATCTCGAGCGCGAAGAACTTCTAAATCCGGCCGGTGCACAACGGGTTCTCACGCAGCTCGGCGCACCTCCCTCGCAGACGCACGGTCAGGCGCTCGACAAAATCTTCGAACGCGTCGTCGAACCGCATCTCATCGACCCAACGTTCGTGTACGACTATCCGGTCGTCATCTCGCCGCTCGCAAAACGCAAGGAAGACGATCCGCAGATCGTCGACCGTTACGAACTCTTCGGTGCGAACTTCGAGCTTTCCAACGCATTCACGGAACTGAACGATCCGGACGATCAGCGCGCCCGTTTCGAAGCGCAAATTCTCGAGCGCAAGACCGGTAACGATGAAGTGCCGCCGCCCGACTGGGATTTCGTCAGCGCGCTCGAGTACGGTATGCCTCCGACCGCCGGCATCGGTATCGGCGTCGACCGCATCGTCATGTTGCTGACGAATCAACAATCGATCCGCGAAGTCATTCTTTTTCCGCTGCAACGCCCGCCTTAAGTTCCGAGCTTGGCTGCTACGAGTGGAGTGTCGTGGCCGCGTAGCGAATCGGCTCGGCATGGACACCGGCGCCTCGAGCGCGCTCGACGTGCAGCTGCTGCTCGCTCAGGTGAGCGCGCACTTTGACGGCGAGCGCGATGCCGTTGCGAACGCTGCTAATCTGTGCGCGTTTATCATGCAGACGTGGTCCGGCTTGAATTGGGCGGGCTTCTATTTGTACGCGCGGGCGAACTCGTGCTCGGGCCGTTCCAGGGCAAGCCTGCCGTTGCGCGCATCGCCCACGGGGCGGGTGTTTGCGGGACGGCTTGGGCACAGCGGCGGACGCTCGTCGTCGCGGACGTTCACACGTTTGAGGGCCACATCGCCTGCGACGGCAGCTCGAATTCGGAGATCGTGATACCGCTCATACGCGCCGAGGTTGTGCTTGGCGTTCTCGACCTCGATAGTCCGGAGTTCGATCGCTTCGACGAGGCCGACCGGACTGCGCTCGAAGCGCTGGCAGCGCTTTACGTCTCGGCTTCCGAGGGCCTTTAGAGTACGCGCTTGAAAGTCGGGGCGTGGGCGCCTCGAAGCAAATATTTCCGTAGGCGAGGCTCGAGCACCGGCTTCGGTCCGACCGCGAGGACGGCTTGCGCGACAACGCCGTCTCTACGATAACCCCTATGAGGCACGCGAAGTGCCGGCTGATCGAATAACGTTATTGGTGTTCATCGAGCAGTATAGGCCTTGGGCACGATAGAGGGGCCGCCTGAAAGGATCATTATTGAGATGGCTACTTTGACGATTCCGGCGAACGAAAATGGTCTGGTTCTCGATCCGGCTATAAACGCCGTCATTGCCGAAGCCATCAACGCGGATCCGTTCGGCTTCGAAGATGTCGTGATCTATTCGCACGGCTGGTCGACCAACGCGGACAACGCGCTCGATGATTACGACATGTTCTCGATCGGCCTCTCGCGACGTCTACTTCTGGAGCAACGGCAGAGCGCCGGCGTTTTCAGGACACCTCCGCGTCCTTCACTCGAGATCGGTATCCACTGGCCTTCCGAGATTACGGAAGATCCGGACAGTCCGCTGAACGATGTGCAGCTGTTCACGTTTTATACGATGGAGCATCGTGCCGAGGCCGTCGGAAAGAATCTGGTTTATAGCCTGCTGAGGATCGTGCTCGAAGCCAGAGCTGACGGAGCCGGAATTCGGCTCATGCTTCTCGGTCATAGCTTCGGCTGCAAGGTCATGTGCGCGGCGCTGCAAGATCTGCAGACGGACGTCAATAACGGCACGATCGTTATTTCGCCCGAGGTGCTGTGGCGCGTCGTGTTGCTCGAGCCGGCGACGGATTGGGACAACCTGGAACCCAGCGACATTTATGGATCGGTTTCGGCGATCCACAACCTGCGGCTGCTCATGACCAAGTCGCAGCAGGAGCGGGCGCTCACGGAGTGGTTCCCGGCCGCCGCGCGACTCGCGAATCTGTTCCATGGCGGCAATCCAACGCCGGCTCTCGGAGCCGCAGGCCCGGCGGATGGCACCATTGCCGCTTTCGGTGGTGTCGGTCGTATCGGCGTGAACGTCGGCTTCGACGTGGCTACGGTTGCCGCGAGGGCGGAACGTCTACTCGTTGCCGATTTGACACCCGTGCATACCGCGCGGCTTCAGAGCAATCCGCCGAAATATACGGGCGGCGGCCTGTCGGGTTCTCATTCTGACATCAAGTTCGACGAAGTTTATAATCTTGTTGGAGGATTCTTATTCTCGTAGCGATTTGCTTTGGCGCGTGTAAGGCCGAGTCGCCGCCGGCGACCTATGACGTGCTCTTCTCGGTACGGCCCGTATTGCTCAGCGGATCGTTTTCGTTGTTATCCGCACGTCCACGCTCGGCAGAATCATCGCTCTACGCGTCTGCGACGTGTCGTAAGGCGCGATGCGGCTTCGACTGATGCAACCAGGTTTGATTCCCGTCGGGGTCCGTGAGCAGCGGGCTTTCGAGGGGCATCGCGTCAGCGAAGGATGCGGAGTTCCGTGTGCCTGCGTTCGTCCCGTCCGTCGACGCCGAGGGCTGCTAAGAGCTTGCCGCGTTCGTCCGTAAGGTCCGCATAGCGCGACCGCCGTAGCGGCGGGGCAACGAGCACTTCGAGGGTTTTCTTGGCGGGAGAACCTTCGAGGACGACGATCCGATCCGCAAGATAGAGCGCTTCATCGACGCGTGCGTTACGAGCAACGCCGTGCACCTGGTTTCTTGGGCGATGCGGGCGAGCGCCGTTTGCAGTTCGCGGAAGCGGCCATGTGCGGGTCGAGGGCCGCCCATGCGTCGACCTGTCCGCGTTCGAGGGCGGCGCGGCCGTCAGGGTGTTGGAGTTCGACGATCTCGACGTCGCTCTGCTGTAAATTCACGTCATGCAAGGCGCGTAAGAGAAAGAAGTACGGGTCCGTCCCTTTGGTGGCAGCGATCCGTTTGCCGCGCAGGTCCTCGACCCGCTTTAGCGGCGAACCCTTAGCTACGACGAGAGCCGTCCATTCGGGTTGCGAAAAGAGAAAGACGGTGCGTATCGGCGTTCCGTTGGCGCGGGCGAGCAGTGCAGCGCTGCCTGCGCTCGAGCCGAATTGTACCGCGTTCGCAGCGAGAAAACCGTTGGCTTTGTTGGAACCGAGCGACAGCACCCATTCCGGCTGCGTTCCGAGTGGCCCTAAGGCCGCCTCGAGCCAGCCCTTTTGCTTTAAAATCAAGCTCGGCGGGTTGTAATAAGCGTAATCGATGCCGAGCGTCGCTAGCTTCGCCGCGCTAGCCGGGCGGTAGAGGGAAAGCGTGGCCGCAGCCGCGGCCGTTGCGCCGAAAAACCTTCGGCGCGTGAAAATCTGCATGGTGCTCGCCTCCTGATGAGATGGGAAAGCGGAGATAAAAAAAGCCTCGCTACGGCGAGGCGTTTACGGTCTTCGATCCCCGTGGATCTCTGTCACGCTGCACCCGGCCGCCTTCTTTCACGACGACACATGACCGAACGGCGCTCGGGTGCGGTTGACATCCAGGTACGAATACCATGCCCGTATTTTGCTGTCAAGTGAGACAGCGACGAGCGGGAGTTCCTTGTCCCAGGGTGGGGTGAGTCGAACGACGTCGAATCTCGGCGTGACGTCGAAACGTTAGTCGAAACGTTAAAGGAGATCAACATGGACCTGACCCGGAACTATCCGCGCAGCGTCAGAGACACCATGGGCGGCGTCGTGATGCTAGCCCGGACCGTCGATAAGGCGAAAGCGGCAGCGAGCGGCAAGATCGGCGAGTATCATTATAACTGTCCGATGGATCAAGCGGTCTTTGCGTTTCTCGATATCGATCACGAGGAGTTTCTCGCTACGGTAAAGAGCGCGCATGACGACGGCGAGATCGAAATTTTCATCAAGCTCCGCGCGGCGCAGAAGACTCCGGCACAGATCGAACGCTTCAACACCGACTTCGTCCAGAGAGCGCCGGCACCGGGCAGCGACGGTGCGACATCTTTCACCCAATTACTCACGTCGGTTGCCCCCGAGCGGACGGATATTACGACCTGGGCCGATCTGCTCGATCTCGACGAGCGACGCGAAGTACCGCGCCGCACAACCGTCGTCTAATGGATCTACGCGTAGCGTGTCCGCGTAGCATTAGAGCCACGTTCGAGGGCGTCGTTATGTTGCCGCGGACGATCGATAAGGCCAAGGCCGTTACGCGCGGCGACGTCGGTAGCTATCTGTACAACTTCATTCTCGACCGGATGTTATTCGATTTTCTCTGCATCGACGCGGATGAATTCCTGACGGTCGTGGACCGTGCGCGCGACGACGCGCAGATAGAATCCTATGCGCGCGGCTTCATCTCGAAAAAGAGTGCCCCCGAGATCGAAGCCTTCAACGCCCGTATGCTCGGACTCGCGCCGCGGCCGGGTTCGCGTTTCGAGCCCGTCTTCAAGGCAACGCGCGAACGCGTCGCTCCACAGCGGACGGACGTCTTTACGTGGGCAGACCTATTCGATCTCGAAGAAGGACGCGACGTTCCGCAGCGCTCCACGGACACGTAGCTGCCGGATGCGACGTACCGTGTCGTCGTCGAATACGACGGCACGGACTTTTGCGGTTTTCAGTTTCAGCCGCAGCTTCGGACGATCGCGGGAGAACTCGAATGCGCGTTATCGCGTTTGTTCGATCGAGCCGTAAAAGTTACGGTTGCCGGACGGACCGATGCGGGCGTGCACGCCTCGGGCCAAGTCATCTCGTTCGTTTCCCACGCCGGCTTTCCGATCGACAAACTTGCGATCGCGCTCAATACGTCGCTTCCTAGCGATCTCACTGCGCGCGATGCAGCGCGCGTGGAAGCGACCTTTTCGGCGCGCAACTCTGCGCTGGAACGGCACTATACCTACCTCGTGCTCAATCGCCGCGAGCCCTCGGCGATCTTACGCCGCTACGCGCATCACGAGCATCGCGCGCTCGATATCGAAGGGATGCGTGAAGCGGCCGCGCACCTCGTCGGCGAGTACGACTTTGCCACGTTCTGCGGCGTGACGCCCGATCGTGGCGGTACGGTGCGAACCGTCAAAGGGATCGACATCGAAGTCGATGGCGACCTGCTGCGCCTGCATTACAACGGTGTGGGCTTCCTGCACCGTATGGTCCGCATCATGACGGGCACGCTGCTCGCCGTCGGCGCCGGACGCTATGCGCCTGAAAGCGTCGCCGCGATGCTTGCCGCGCGCGATCGCCGTCTCGCTGGGCCGACGGCGCCGGCCCAGGGTCTCACGCTCGTAAACGTCGTCTATCCGGCGTTCGCATCACGGCGCATGCATCCGCTTCCAGGTTCCCCGACACCGGTACCGTAGCCTCGGCAGCGCAACGAAGGCCCGCGCTCGTGCCGCGATCGTTAACACAAACGCTGGTGCTCTTCTGAAGGATCGGCCATTTGGCAAGCTCGAACACCCCTACGAGGCGAGTAGCCACCGGTGTCTAGAGCTTCGTCCCCCGGCCCCTCAACTTACTTCTACGTTATATCGGCATATCGGCGACGGCTTCGTCGTTTGGGAGGCTCGGGCAGTGCGCCAGTGGTTCAGTATACAGGGGCTACGCGCTCTTGCAGTGTTGCTCGTCGTCGGCGCGCACGAGCACGACTTTCTCGACCGCTTCCATATCCATTCGATTTTTCAGACGCTGACCGCTCTCGAGTCGTGGGGCGTCGATTTATTCTTCGTCATCAGCGGCTTCGTGATGATGACGGCTCACTGGAACGATTTCGATGTAGCCGGTTCGCCGGCGCGTTTTCTCATGCGGCGCGCGATCCGCATTTTTCCGATGTACTGGCTCGTCACGTTGCTGCTATACGGCTTATTTTCCGCGCTGCCGGGCTTGCTGCACAACTGGGTTGGCGGCCATTCGAATCTCGCGCTATCCCTTGCGCTGCTCGTGCCGCGGGGCCGCTACCCGCTACTCTGGGTCGGGTGGACGCTCGTCTTCGAAATGTACTTCTACTACGTGTTCGCTGCGTCGCTGAACTTCTCGCGCCGCCTCGCGCTGACGCTGATCGGCGGCTGGGCAGCCCTGATCGTGGTTCTGCAGTTCGTGCCGTTGTCGCAAAACATCTGGTATAAGACGTTGACGGACGGCCTCGTGCTCGAGTTTACACTCGGCGTGCTCGCGGGAACTCTCGTTGCGAAGAAGATGGTCCTGCGCACCGCCCCGTCACTTGGTCTCGTCGCTCTTGCGTGTGTGGCGCTCACCTTTGCTTTCCATGCCGCCTACGATCCGCGCCACGAACTGCACGTGGACTTGCCCCTGCGGTTTCTCACCGTCGGTATGCCGATGGCGCTGCTCCTGTACGGGGCGGTGTGCCTCGAAGCTCGAAAGAAGTTCGCTATCCCGGCGACGTTCTTGTTCCTTGGCGATGCCTCGTATTCTATCTACCTTACGCATGCCGTATTCTACGTTGCACTCGGCCGGATATTGAGCCGTAGCATTCCCGGCCACATGCCGGCTTTCGTGACGATCCTCGTTGTGCCGATCGCGGTCGTGCTCGGCGGTTGCGCGGTCTATCGCTGGGTCGAGCGCCCGCTGCTCAAACTCAGTCGCGCGCGAGCGGCGCACGTGTTCCCGGTGACGATGGCGCGCCGCCTCGATGCACTTTCATAGCGGCCGGCGTAGTGCGCGGCGTTATGATTCGTCGTAACGGTTGACGAGTATTTTAATTTGCCGGTTTTTACTCGAGCGTAAGAACGTTATGTTCACGTGCTGGACGCCGAATGCGAATCGAAATAAATAATCGAACGATTCGGCACCGTCGCCTTCATCGCGTGAGAAACGTTGGAAGCGGCCCATGAAGTCCTGGACCGCCGTGCAGGGTGCTACGTCGCGGAAGAAGTTCCGCCCGATCACACGTTCTTTCGAGAGGCGCGCCATGCGGGATTCGTAGCTATTGTATTGTTCGATGTTCCCGTCGGGATCGACGGAGATGAGCCCGAACGGTAGGTCATCGACTTCGCTTTCAGAGAGTTCGAAGAGGTTCTGGGCGTCGAACATGAGATGCTCTGTGCTTAAATTCGTGAGAAGGCCTGCCTCGTGAGCGTCGTGCGGGGGCCGCGTGGCCTTGCCTCGGACGACTTGGATCGGCTCAGCGCCGAGGGCCGCGTCGAAGCCGTTGCACGTCGCGCGATCGTCCCGCTGGACGGCCCGACACTGGCCATCGTGATCGGCGGATTCTTCCGGATTTTCCGCAACGCCGCGTTCGTGCGCGACGTCACGCTCGGCCTTGCATCGCGAGGCGACGTACTAGCAGCCAATGCTGCCTTCGGCGACCGGCCGTCGGAAACGGGCGCCGAAGCGCTTTCCGACGGACACGTGTTGCTGATCGCGCCCGACGCGTGGGCAGTCTGCGCCGCCGCCGATCCAGGCCTGAGTCTTAAGCTCGCCGTTTCGATCGGCCGGCGTATCGAACGGCTTCACAAACGCTTGGAAGAGCTCAGCCGGTCGGGCGTAGAAGGGCGGGTCGCGGCCAGTCTCCTCGAGCTCGGAGACGATTTCGGAACTCCGCTGACGGCCGGGATCAAACTCGAGCTTCCATTCTCGCAGGAGGATCTGGCGCGGCTGGCCGGCACCACGCGCGAAACGTGCTCCTCGACGGTTGCGGAATTTGCGCGCCGCGGTATCGTGCGGGGGGGACGTCTGCGCGGAATGTTGCTGCTGGACGTGCCGGCGCTCGAGGAACTCGCACGAGCCGGCCACGGAATGGGTTGAGGGGGCAAGTCCGACGCGGAATTCTTCGCAGCACAGACTTGACGAGTCAGTTCCGGTAAGCGCCCACAGTAAGCGCGCTCAAGCGCGGGTTCGTTGACATGGAGGACCGCCTCCGGTACAATCCGGGGGTTGTTCAGGCCCCTTCGGGCCGTTTTTTCGCTCGTCCGAGTAAGGCCCTCATGCGCACCTTTCAACAGAAAACGGTAGAGACACAGCACGATTGGTACGTGGTCGATGCGGCTGGTCAACGGCTTGGCGTCCTGGCCGTTCGCATTGCGAAGGCGCTTTCCGGCAAACACAAACCGACGTGGACGCCGCACATGGATGATGGCGACCACGTCGTCGTTCTCAACGCCGACAAGGTGGAGCTGGGCGGCAACAAGTGGACGCAAAAGGTGTACCACCGGCATAGCGGCTTCCCCGGTGGCTTGCGTACGGAAACGGCGCTCGACGTGAAACGAAAGTATCCCGAGCGGTTGATCGAACGCGCCGTTCGCGGGATGCTGGCGACCAATCGGATGCGCGACGTGCAGCTGCGCCGTCTCAAGGTGTACGTCGGGGCGGCCCATCCACACGCGCCCCAACAGCCGAAGGAGCTCTTCTAGTCTTGGAAGCTACCACCGAACAATTCGGCGGAACCGGACGCCGCAAGCGTGCCGTCGCCCGCGTCAAGCTCGTCTTGGGTCAAGGCGTCATTCTGATCAATAAAAAGCCCGTCGATGACTATTTCCCGCGCCCGAGTTTGTTGCAGATCGTCCGCCAGGCGTTGGAGGTTACTCAGACGACGTCGCGTTTCGACGTTCACGTGAAAGCCGAGGGCGGTGGGGTAGCGGGTCAAGCCGGTGCCGTCCGTCACGGCATCGCGCGAGCGTTGCTCGAGATGGACGAATCGCTGCGGGAACCTCTACGTAAGAACGGTTTGCTGACCCGCGACCCACGAGAAAAAGAATCCAAGAAATACGGTCGCAAGCGCGCTCGTAAACGGTTCCAATTCTCTAAGCGCTAGACAGTAACGGCGATGCGGGACTGCTTCTAAGAGATGAGATTGCGGATCGATCGCGCGACCGATCCGGACCCCCCGTTCGCGGCTACGGCGGCTAGGTCGCGGCTGGCTATACTACCCGGGGGCGGCTTGATCGCGTAGACGCTCACGATATCCGTGCGTCCTTTGATACGCGCCGTACGGCGCTCGAGCGGTATAGAGATCGTTCCGGCTCGCGCGATCGTCGCTTCATCGCAAAAGATCGAACCGGGTGGAGCTGCAGCCTGCAGCCCGCTTGCGAGATTGACGGCGTCGCCGATGACCGTGTAATCCATGCGTTTCGTGCTGCCGATGTTCCCGGCGACGACTTCACCCGTGGCGAGCCCGACGGAAATTTTAAGCGAGTAACTCAGGCGAGGCGCCAGTCGCTCGACGGCTTGGTGTAGCCGGATCGCCGCCGCGACTGCGCGTTCGGCATCATCGCCTCGGACGCGTGGCGGACCGAATACCGCCATCAACCCGTCACCGTAGAACTTATCGAGCAGCCCGTCATATTCGAAAACGATCCGCACCGCTTCTTCGAAGTAGGTGTTGAGAAACTCGACGACCGTCTCCGCCGGAAGCTGTGCCGCGAGCGACGTGAAGCCGCGAATGTCTGCAAAGAGCATCGTCGCGAGTTGACGTTCTCCGCCGAGCTTGATCGGCCCGGGAGCCGTCATAAGCGACTCGACGACGTGTGGCGCGAGATAGCGGGAAAACGTTTCGGTGATGCGTGCCGCGGCGATGACCTGCGCTTCGTGCGCGATCTCCAACCGGCGGTGTTTCGTCACGTCGGTGACGACGATCGCAACGCCTAAGCCCTCCGGAATATGTAGCGGCGCGAGCTGTATTTCGAGCGTCCGCTCGTTTCCATCCGTGCGGCGAACTTCGACTTCGGCCCGCAACTGCACAGCACCGCTGTCGAAAAAAGTGTCCAGCAGCTCCGGAAAGTCCGGCACGAGAGGCGCGAGCGCGGCGCCGTCGCGACCGATCATCTCATGCGCCGATAGCCCGAACGTCGCTTCAGCGGAGCGATTGAAAGTTGTGATCGCCCCGCTCGGCGATAACGTGATCACGCCGTGCGCGATGGCTTCGAGAATCCGCGCTTGAAACGCTTGCAGGCCGGAGATCCGGCCGGCACGCTCGTGCTCCTCTTCGAACATACGCGCGTAGTCGATAGCTAGAGCGGCTTGTTGCGCGAAGGCAATCAACATCGAGGAATCGCCGTTGCGCAACGACGCCGGAGCGCTGCATGAGTCTAGGTAGATCGCGCCGATGATCTTCTCGCCCACGGTGAGCGGGACGCAAGCGATCGAACGCAATTGCAGCGCCGCGATCGCCGGTTCGAACTTTAAACGCGGATCGCTGGCCGCGTCGGTGGTGAAGACGACTTCACCATCGTCGAGCGCACGCGCGAGAACGCTCGGCGGGGGGCCCGACGGCTCGTCCTTTAGCGCGGAGCCGGCTCTGCACACGCTGACGAACCGGTGCCCCTGGCGTAAGTAAACGAAGCCGCGCTCGGCTTCCATAACGTCGACCGCGAGCGAAAGTGCGTTTCTTAACATTGCATCGAGGTCACGCGAAGAATGATCGCCTTGCACGGCGAGCGCAGTACGCGGATCGAGATCGTCTGCGACACCCCGGGCGACGGCCTGGAGCGGTTGCCTGGCAGGCTCGGCTGCGGCGGTGTTTCCCGGCAGTCTCATCACGGCGCAAAGCAGCGGCGCGTCTTCGGCGGGAAAAACATTGAAGAGAAACGCCTGAAGACTAGCATCGCTTATCACTGATTCGGCTTCAAGAGCGCGAAGTTAACGTTTCGGTCATCTAACGATGAGCTCACGGCTATAAGCTTTTTTTACAATCGCTTGATGCAAGTCATACCGAACGCTCTCTCGCAGGCGGCCCTCGCCGGCCGCGACGTCCTAACGGACTTGTCTCGCACTGCCGCAACGGCGAACGCCGTGCCGGGAAGCCCCGCTTCACAGGGCGCAATGGCGAGAGCCGCGCGCGAAGCGATCTTCGTCGACGCACTCACCGCGGCAATGCACGCTCGGCTCGAAGAGTTGAAGAGTGTTGCGAAATAACCATCAGCTTGCGGGCGCTTCGAAGCGTAAAGCAGCGTCCGTATTGCGTTCATATCGCTACGTTAGCTTATTACCATGAGTGAATTCGAGATCATGCAATCAGCCGCCGCCGGTATGGACGCGCAACGCTCGGCGCTCGATCTCGCTGCGCGCAACGTCGCGGCCGCCGAGGCAGACGGAACGCATTTCGAGCGGCTCGTACCGCGCTTTTCCATAGCCTCGGCAGACGGCGGCGCCGCCGCCGGGGCAGGGGGCTACGAGCCACCGGACGACCCGGATGAGGCGCGAGAGTCCGAGCAGGACGTACCGATTCGCTTTCTCGGTTCGAACGCTCAACCCGGCTCGAGCGTCGACGCGGTTACCGAGATGGTTTCCGTATTGGACGCCCAACGGGCGTACGAAGCAAACGCGTCGGTGTTCGATCTCGGAAAACGGCTTGCCGAACGCACGATCGATATGGGCCGCGTGCAATGACCGTCGAGCAGTTGATCCCGGCCCTGCCCGCGCTCGCACCCGACGAACCGCTTGGCACTCTGCAGCCCGTAGGCGGCGGGAGGGGCTCGTTCGCGACCGCGCTGGCGAAAGCGTTCGGGGACGCGAGCGAGTCGCTCGAACGGGCCGACCGGGCCGAGCATGCCTTTGCAGCCGGTCGTGGCGGTTTACAAGAGATGGTGCTCGAGCGCGCACAATCCGACGTCGCGCTTTCGCTTGCCGGCGCGACGGCATCGCGCGTCTCGCAAGCGCTCTCTACGATTCTCGGCATGCAGATCTAGAACCGGAACACTGATATGCAGTCATTCCTGCTGCGTTGGAACGCGCTCGCACCGCGCTCCCGCATGCTTGCCGTCATGTTGGCGCTCGCTGCCGCGACGGCGATCGCGCTTGCGTTCTTCTTGCAACGCGATACGAGCGTCGCGCTCTTCGCGGCTCCTCTCGAAGCCGAACAAGTCGCAGAGGTCACCGGTCGGTTAGCCGAGTGGAACGTCGCCTTCATTCCCGAGGCGGGTAACGTGCGCGTCGACGCGCGCGGACGAAATGCTCTACTACTTAAGCTTTCCCTCGAAGGCGTACCGCATGCTCATCTTGCTTCTTCGCGCGAGGCGCTATTGACGGCGGGGCCCCTTACGCCGCAGTCCGTCCTCGACGCGCAGCAGCGGGACGGGCTTGCGGGCGATCTCGCCGCCGGCTTGCGCGGCTTGCCGGGAGTCGAAGAGGCACATGTCATTATAGCTCCCGCACAAGCCGGCGCTTTTGCCGATGAGGCTTCGAGTGCGGCCTCGGCGTCTGTTCGCTTGCGGCTCAAACCGGGCGCGACGCTCGCGCGGACGACGCTCGAAGGCGTCCGGCAGTTCGTGGCGGCGGGCGTCTCGGGCCTGGATGCCAAGCGCGTGGCGATTCTCGACGATCGCGGGCTTGCGCTCGGTGCGGCGTCCGCGGCGGGCGGTGCCGACGAAGCGCAGGCGTTGCAACAATCCTTGCAATCGGCGCTCGACGTCGCGCTCGGAGCCGGAACGTCGATCGTCCGGGTACGCGTCAATTACGATCCGCGCTCGCGCGAGCTCCACGACATCGTGCGCAAACCACTCGGCAGTCGAGCGATCGCAACGACGACGAGCGACGAAACGTATCGCAGCGCGAGCAAGACGTATGCAAAGAATAATTCGAGCGTCGACCGCGGCAGCGAGGTGCAGGACGAACGCGTAGAAACTCCGGGCGGTCGCCTCGAACGCATCTCCGTCGCGATCGCCGTCGACCGCGCGCGGCATGCGGACGTACCGAAAGTCCGGGCACTCGCTGCCGGAACGCTCGGTCTCGAAACGTCTCGCGGCGATTCCGTAACCGTCGAAGAGCTTGCCTTTGCGATCCCCGAGCCGTACCGCGCGCAGCCGTTCGTTCCGCTCGTCGGACTGGCGGCGGCGCTCGCGCCGAGCGCACTCGCGGGACTTGCGCTCGTGCTCGTCGTGCGCTTCGGAGCAAAGCCGGCCGCGAGCGTCTGCGAGGTCGTCCTGCAGCGGCTTACCTTGCAGCGCACGTCGAACCTCGTTGCGAACTTCGCGCCGGCTCACGTGCGCGGAGCCCTCGCCGGCGAACCACCGCACACGGCAGCCGCGATCATCAGCGCCCTACCCGCGGCAACCGCGACTGCAGTTCTCGACATGTATCCTCCGGACGAACGGGCAGCGATCGTGCGCCGCATGTCGCGCCCGGCGTCGCCGGTCGTGCCGGACTATGAAACGGTCTTGCGCCGTGCTTGAGGGCTTCATTCCGCTCGCAAGCTTCGTGCGCGGCTCGGCTCGCGTCGCAGGCGGCGCGCTCGCCGTTGCCGGCGTTTCAGGCGAAACGACTGGGATCCCGGCAGCGTTGCCGGATCTCGCTCAGGGCCTCGCCGAGGTTGCCTACTCCGACATCCTCGATGAGCTCGCGCTGATGCGGCTCGCCGCCCTCGAGGGCTTCGAGCGCGCGAAGACGTTGCTGCTCGCCGGCCTTGCGAACGACGTTCTGGGGCGCGAACTCGCGCTCGCGCCGGCCGATGTCGAAGCGATCGTCGCGCGCGCTCGCGATCGCTTTCACGACTGCGAGCCGGTCGCGCTCGCCGTTTCGCCATGTGACGCGCAGCGCGTTCGTACGCCGTTACCTACGCGCATCGACGCGTCGCTCGAAGCGGGCGACCTTATTGTCGACGTGCGCGACGGCGCCCTCGAATCGCACTTCCGGTTTCGCTTGCGAACCGTGCTCGACCGGGCGCTGCTGGGCGCGGCATGATCGCGCGCACCAGCGGCTGCGTCGTCCGAACGCTTGGGGAAACGGTCGTCGCCGCATTACCTTGCGCGCGGGTCGGCAGCGGCGTAGCGATCCGGCTATCGACGGGCGTGCTGCTGCGCGGCGAAGTGGCAGCGGTGGAGCGCTCGCGGGTCGCCATCGTTCCCTTCGGACCCGTCGCGGGCGTGGCCGTCGGCGACCGCGTAGAGTCGGACGATGCGGCATTGACGGCACCCCTCGGCTATGGCGCGCTCGGTCGCGTGCTCGACGCGGCGGGTTCGGCCCTGGACGGTCAGGGCAATATCGCTGGTCACATGGCGCTCGTCGCCCGCGATTCCATTCCATGCCCCGGCTCCCGGCAACCGGTCCGTACTCCGTTTTGGACGGGAGTGCGCGCCCTCGACGGCTTACTGACCATCGGACGTGGCGCTCGCATCGGCTTCTTCGGCGCTCCCGGCGCCGGCAAAACGACCTTGCTCGAGACCATCTCGGCCAATGCAGCAGGAGGGGTCGTCGTGCTCGCGCTCGTCGGCGAACGGGGTCGCGAAGCGCAAGTCTGGTTCGAACGTATCGACCGGCGCACGACGATCGTTTGTGCGACCAGCGACCGCAGCGCTGCCGAACGGTCGCGCGCGGCCGACGTAGCTATGACGCAGGCGCGGCTCTTGAGGGATCGCGGCTTCCACGTCGTCCTTATCTTGGATAGTCTGGCCCGGTACGCGGCGGCGCTTCGCGAACAGCGCGTGGCACTCGGGGAACCCGTGGGACGCGGTGGCTATCCACCCTCGGTATGGGCCGACCTCGCGCGCTATCTCGAGTGCGCGGGCAACGCGGATAGAGGTTCGATCACCCTGCTCGCGACCGTCCTTTCCGACGGCGCGGACGAGCGCGAGCCGTTGTCGGACGCGGCTCGCTCGTTGCTCGACGGCCATATCGTCCTGTCGAACAGCTTAGCGCGGGCCGGGCATTTTCCGGCGATCGATATCCTTGCCAGCGCGAGCCGAACGATGCCGGAGGTCGTCTCGCCTGCGCATGCAGCCGACGCTCGCAGCGTGCGGGCGGCTCTCGCGCTGCTGGACGAAAGCAAAGACGCGCGTGCGCTCGGCATGGCTACCGCAGACGACCGTCTTGCTGCGGCCGTCACAGCGCAGCCGGCGCTCGAAGCCTTTTTGCGGCAGCGCGACGGCGCTACGCCGGCCGAAACACTGCGCACCTTGCGCTCCGTCGCTGCGCTCGTCGACATGACCCGGTGAGCGTCGCTTTCGATCTCTCCTCCATCGAGCGGCGAGTCGCGCTAATCGCAGGCAGCGAGCCGCATCGCACGGCAGCGGGCCTGGGCGCCCCGGCCTTCGCGTCGCTGGTCCGCGCGCAAGCCGAGCACCTCATCCGGCGTGAGGCGATTGCGGCGCGGGTGGACCCGGCGCTCGTTCTCGCGGTCGCGCGCGTTGAATCGGGCTTCGACGCGCGCGCTACCTCGGCAACTGGTGCGGCCGGGCTCATGCAATTGATGCCCCAGACGGCGCAGGCGCTTGGAGTAGAGAATTCGTACGACCCGGGACAGAATGTTCGAGGCGGTGCGAGGTATTTGCGCGAGTTGCTCGACCGTTTCGGCGGAAATATATCTGCTGCGGTTGCTGCGTACAATGCGGGTCCGAGCGCCGTCGAACGTTATGGCGGGCCGCCGCCGTTCGCCGAAACGCAACGCTACGTGGCGAGCGTGCTTACGGCGTATCGCTCGTACCGCTTGCCTTAGCGCTACCACCTGTCTGGTTGTCATCGCGAGCGATTGCTCTACTGCCTATGCCGAACGCGCGCCGTCGCTCGAGACGCTCTTGCAAAACTATTCGCGCGCGAGTGTTGACCCGGGAGCGGCCGAACTCAAGGACCTGACGTTCTCGGGAACGCTACGCGGCGGCCGCTTGGACGGGACGTTTACGATCTGGCGTCAGAACGATCGCGAGCGAACGGACGAGCATTTGGGCCCGAGAAACGAACGTACGCTTCGAATCGGCACTCGCATCTGGTACGAAGATCCGAGCGGCAACGCGCGTGAATTGACCGGTTCGCTCGCGCGTCGCGCGCGCACCGAACATTTTATCGATTCCGGTGAATTCGCACGCCGCCCCGACCGCTGCATGTTGCGGGGCCGCTCGGTCGTTCACGAGCGTCCCGCGTACGTGCTCGACGTGGCCGCCGACGACGGCGAGACGGAAACGCTTTACGTCGACGCGCGCACGTGGTTGCCGGCCCGCATCATCTACGACGAGGATGATGGCCGGGCAACGATCGATCTATCCGATTGGCGCAGCGTCGCGGGGCATCGTTTTCCCTTCGTGAGCGTCGAATCTGACGGCGACCACCTCTACGATACGCGGCAAACGACACTGGCCGTCGATCCGGTATCCGCCATCGATCCGGCGACGTTCACGCCGTTTGCGGAGCGCTCGATCGAGATGAACGGCTCGGAAACCGTTGCGCTCGCGTTTCACGACGGGCACTTGTATGCTCCGGTGAGCATCGCCGGTCACGCCTACGAATTTCTCGTCGACACGGGTGCGCAAAACGTGCTGCTCGATCGCCGCATTGCAACGCAGCTCGGCATTGCGAGCGTGGGCTCCTTCGAAGCGAGCGGGGCAGCGCGCACCGGAGGTTTGCAGCTTGCAACGTTGCCCGAACTGACCGTTGGAACGCGCGGTAAGTTAAAGAATCTCGTCGTCGCGACGCTCGATCTCTCCGCCTCATCGGGCGGCGCATTCCATGCCGACGGAATTCTCGGCTATCCGTTCTTTGCCGCCGCAACCGTCCGCTTGGACCCGAGCGAGCATCGCATGACGTTCGCACCGCCGGGTGCCCTCGCGCCGAGCGGCCAGCCGCTCGAACTCGACGTCGACCGCGGTCTCGCCGAAGTTGCGCTGGGTTTAAACGGAAGCGTGCGTGCGCCGTTCGTTATCGACTCGGGAAACGCGGCGGAGCTCCTGCTCTATACGCCGTTCCTGCGGCGGCACCGTGGCATCGTTCCGTTCTCTCCGAGCCGGCACAGCAGTTACGGCATCGGCGGCGCCACGTCGTCGTATCGCAGCAGTCTGGAACGGATCGACTTCGGAGGCATATCCGTGTATCACGTCGACACCGACGTCATGCTGGCGACGAGCGGAGCGTTTGCGGATCGCTTCGACGCCGGCAACGTGGGCCTCGGCCTGCTGAGAAATTTCGTCGTTACGTTCGATTACGCTCATACGACGCTCTTCGTCGAACGCGGCGACAATTTCGATGACGGCCAGACGCGTAATTAACTCGTAACACACCGCTTATCTTCCGGTATGGTTCGCCACGTATGCTGCCCTCACACCGACTGAGGACAACGTGATCGATACCGCAAATAGCCGCTCCATAGCCGTCCTTCGGACGCGCCTCCCCTGTACCGACCGGCGCTCCCTTTCGCAAGCCTGGTTTTCCGCTTTGCACCTTGCGGAAGACGGCCGACCCACGGTGCACGCCGCGCGTCGTTCGGGGGACCGTGCCGCGCGCATCGGCGGTGCTCGAGCTTCGGCTGTAACGCTCGCTGCAGAGCGCTGCGGCGCATCTTACAAGGCTCCGCGCGCCGGCGCGGCGTCGCGCGAGCCCGGTCGCAGCGATGACTTCATCCCCAAACGGTTGCGCGACCTCACGAGGCCCGCGCCGAGGGGTGCTTTCGAACGAGCGCGCAGCTATCCGCCGTTCAGTACGTCGCTTACCGTCGGCATCGACGGTACGCGAATTAAGCTACTGCTGCGTCGTGAAGGGCCGACGCTACACGTCATCGCGCTGTGCGCCGAACGCAACGTGGAATTGGTGCGGCGCGCTCTCGCCTGCGCGGACGCGCACCTACGGCGCAGCGGCGAGTCGATCCGCGCTTCGGTCCGCACGCTCGGCGAGGTCACTGCGTGATCGATCCTGCGACCGCAACTGCGCTCGAACGGATCGATGCGCGCAACACGGACGTGCGCAACGCGTACGCTCCGGGCTTCGTTCCGGCATTAGGCGACGTCGAGCGCTCGCCGCGCAGCGTTCCGAACGCAAATCCGCTCGGCGTCGCGCTTCCCGAAGGTGCGTTCGTTTTGACACCCGACGCGGCGGGCGCGATCGGCTATTCGCGCGACGGTGCGTTCCGCTTCGCCCAAGGCGAATTGCAAGCCGGGGACGGGCGCCCCGTCCTCGGCTTTACGCTAGGCAATCGAGCTGTGCTCGTTCCGCTACGCGTCGATCCATACGACGCCGCGCTCGGACGGGTGACGCACGAACGCGTCGAGGCAGATGGAACCGTTAGTTATCTGCGCGCTAGTATCGATCCGCGGACGGGCGAACGTCGCAGCGAACGCATCGCGCTTGGCCGCATCGCGCTGGCACGTTTTCCAGCCGGCACCCAGCCCGAACGTATCGATGCGGTCCACGTCCGGCCGCCGCCCGGTGTCGCGCCGCAAGTCGGCGTTCCGGCCGACGGGAATTTCTCGACGCTTGCGACCTATTCGCGCGATCTCGGACGAGTCGATATCATTGCGGGTCTGGAGAAAATGAAGGCAGCTTACGTCAACTTCGAAGCGCTCCAGGCCGCGCATCACGGGCGCGGACAGATTGAAAAAATCGCGCTGGATCTCGTCAAGTGATTGCGGCACTCGCCTTTGGCTCGCCGCACCTTCTGCACGACGGCAGGATCGTGCGCCCGTCGTTCTTCAAAGCGCGCTCGACGCTGCCGCTTTCGGCAGCGTGCCTGGTGGCTAACGGCGTCCGCGAACAGCTTTCACGACTACTCGCAGCCGAACTCGACGTCGATTTGATCGAAGCCGTGATTCCGGATGCAGACGAACGCCGCATCCTCGTCGACGGAGCGACGATCTTTCGCGTCCGCGGCCGCCTTTGCGATGCTTTCGTCATCGTGCGAACTGCGGACGCGCGGCGCCTCGTCGCGCTCGCATTCGGAGAGGGGGAACGCCCCGAACGCGATCCGCTATCGGACATCGAATGCGCGACGCTCGATCGTATTGCGAGTGGCCTCGTTCCGCTCTGCAACACACTTTGCGGAACGCTCGGACCGACCGTGCGTGAATCGAGCGAACGTGCGGCGTGCGATCTCGCAAGTTACTTCGAAGTGCGCACGACGGGCGTGCTACGCATCGCCATCGGGTTTGCGTTATCGCGCGATCCGCCGGAAGAGATCGGAGAGCGAATGTCGCTCGCCGACCTTGAGGACGTGGAATTGGAAGGGGCCGTCGAGTTTGGACGCGGTGCTCTCGGGGTCCCTGCGTTTTCGCGACTCGCCGCGGGCGCGACGATCGTTCTCGACACGCAGCTCGGCGCGCCCGGTAGCCTTCGTTTCGGTGACGTTACGTTCGCGCAAGCTACCTGCGGCCACAAGCACGGCCGTAGCGCCATCATCTTCGAACCCGATTACACGGCCGGAATCGCCTGATGAACGATAGCCGTAATATCGATTTACTCATGAACGTCTCGCTCGGCGTCAGCGCCGAACTGGGTCGCTGCACCATGCGCGTCAGCGACGTTCTCAAACTCGGCAAAGGCTCCGTCGTAGAACTCGACCGCCTCGCGGGCGGCCCGATCGACGTGCTCGTCAACAATCGACTCGTCGCGCGCGGCGAAGTCGTCGCTTCGGGAGACCGCTTCGGCGTTCGCATTACCGAAGTTATCGCCCGTCGCTCCGCACGTACCTAGGGTTGGAGCAGTTGCTGACGCTATCGTCGCACGCCGAGCGACCTGGGATGCCGCTCGAAATTTTAGCTGCGCTTACGCTGGTCGCGATCGCTCCCTTTCTGCTGGTCATGACGACGTCGTTCGTACGCATCGTGGTCGTGTTGTCGCTCGTGCGTTCGGCGATCGGCGCTTCTTCGCTACCGCCCAATACCGTGCTGACCGGACTCGCGCTCGTGTTGACGTTCGTCATCATGACTCCGACCATCGGGCGCATCTCTCACGATGCCGTCGATCCGTATACGCGCGGGCAGATCTCTGCGCCGGTTACGCTCGCGCGCGCCTTCGAACCGTTGCGCGGCTTCATGTTGCGTCAAACGCATACGAAAGATCTGACGCTCTTCGGCCGGCTCGCGCACGTCACCGTCCCGACTCCCGCGCAGACGCCGCCCACGGTTTTACTGCCGGCGTTCGTCGTAGGAGAACTGCGTAGCGCTTTTGCGATCGGTTTTGCGCTCTACTTGCCGTTCGTCGCAATCGATCTCGCCGTCGCGTCGATCCTGATGGGACTCGGCATGTTCATGCTCAGTCCGCCGATCGTTTCGCTGCCGTGCAAACTGCTGCTCTTTGTCATGGTCGACGGCTGGGCGCTGGTGTGCGGCGGCGTCGTTTCCAGTTTCCGCTAACGGAGCCTACCGGCGCGGCAAACGGTGGCCGGTTCTCGACGGCGGAGTAAGCCGCGTAACGTCGAATCGTCGTTGTCTCATGCGTATCGCAGAATTGCTGCAATACCGGCGGCCGTGTCTCTCCTTCGAGTTCTTCCCGCCAAAAACGGATGCCGGGGTCGATAGTCTGATGGAGACCGTGCGTTCTCTGCGCATCTTGAATCCGGGCTTCGTATCGGTGACGTACGGTGCGGGGGGTTCCGGCCGTGCGCGGACGCTCGAAGTCGTGAAACGGATAAAGCAGGAGCTCGAAATCGAACCGATGGCTCACGTGACGTGCGTCGGCAGCACGCGCGAAGAGCTGCGTGCCTTACTACGTGAGCTCGAAGCGGCGAAGATCGAGAACATCATGGCTCTTCGCGGCGATGCTCCGAAGGGCACCGATCGCTTCACCGCAACCGAAGGCGGTTTTCGTTACGCAACCGATCTCATCGCGATGCTTGCGGAGGAGTTCTCGTTTTCCATCGGGGCGGGTGCGTATCCGGAAAAGCACCCGGAGGCGCAGAACATCGACGCCGACATCCGCGTCGCCGCGCTGAAAGTTGCGGTCGGGGCGCAATTCCTCGTAACGCAGTTCTTCTTCAATAACGATGATTATTTTGCATACGTCGATCAATTGCGAAGCGCCGGAGTGACGATCCCCGTTATTCCAGGCATTATGCCGATTACGAGTTACAGCTCGATCGCTACGATGATGAAGATGAACGGCGGCCGGATACCACAACGGTTGTTGGCAGAACTCGAAGCACGCTCCGATCAGCCCGAAGCCGTCTCGGAACTGGGCGTTGCCTTCATGGCGCTCCAATGTCGCGAACTCCTCGCCCGCGGGGCACCGGGCTTGCACTTTTATACGCTCAACAAATCGCCCGCGACCCGAGCGGTCGTTTCTGCGCTGCTGGCCGCAAACGCGATCGCGGAGCCGGTTCCCGCTACCACGTAGCAACCCCGCCGCAGCGCGGCAACATCTCCCGCGTACGCTTGCGTGGATGGATGCTCTGGCCGGAATCATTCGTGAAGCGTTGATCGTCGCCGCCGTCCTCTGCTTCCCGGTGCTCGTGGTCGCGACCGGCGTCGGCACGGCGGTCGCCGTCGTTCAAGCCGCTACGCAAGTGCAGGAACAGACCCTCACGCTGCTGCCGAAAATGCTAGCCGTCGGCGCGATGATCGCTTTCTTCGGAGCGTTCGGGCTCGGCCTATGCGCATCGCTCTTCACGGAAGCGGTCCGTCAGTTGCCGCAGATCGTTCGTAGCGGCGCGTGAGCGACGGAGAACTGCTCGTCTTTGCGCGCTGCACAGGGTTCGTCTTTCGAGCACCCGGCTTCTCGCATCCGGACGTGCCTGCGCCCGTGCGTGCCGGTTCGGCGTTCGCACTGGCGCTCGCTTTCGGGCACGCTTACGCGCGCACGGCGCGCGCCGAGCCCGAGTCTCTCGTCGCTGCGCTCGCGAGCGAGACGCTCGTCGGCGCGGCGATCGGCATAGCCGCCTCGATGCTCTACGACGGTGCCTTTGCCGGCGGCCGCGCGCTCGACGACTACGTCGGCATCCGCGCTAGCGTACCGAACGCAAACGTAGCGGCGGGCGCCGGATTCGGCCGGCTTTGGTCGCTCGCCTTTGCGGCGGGTTTCTTCGTTCTCGGCGGCTATCGCGCGGCACTTGCCGGCTTCGGCGAGACCTTCGTTTCGTTGCCGCCGGGCGCGCTCGTGTCGAGTGCAAATCTGACGACGTTCGCGCTCGCGTTACCGCAGACGCTCTTGCGCGCATCGCTGTTCGTTGCGGGACCGGCCATCGCGATCGCACTCGTCGCACAAGTTGCCCTTGCAATCGTGGCCCGGATCGTACCGCGCTTCTCTACGTTCGCGCTGGCTTTTCCGATCGTTTTTGGGTGCGTCTTGCTCGCGACGATAGCCGCGTTGCCGATCGTGCTCGGTGCCGCCGGAGAGCCGTGGATGGATCTTAGCGCGCTGCGAGCCAAGTAGATGGCGGGTGATGAAAAGCGCTTCGATGCGAGCGCGAGCCGGCTCGCGCGTGCCAAACGCGATGGCGACGTGCCGCGTTCTCACGATCTTACGGTGGTCGCGTCGTTCGCGGCGGCGGGTTGCGCGACGTTCGTTTGCATATGGCCGCTCGGCGCGGCCGCACGCTTCGCGCTCGCGGGCGCCCTGCGCCTGGCCGAATACTCGCCGCTGCCGTACGTCGCGATTGCCGCTTGCGCGCTTGCGATCGTCGGCACCGCCCTCGTCGCGGCGCTGGTCGCCTCTTACTTGCAAAGCGGTGCTTTCACGTTCAAGGTTCCGGCGCCCAAATTCGATAAACTCAATCCGGCCGCAGGGCTGCGGCGCATCTTCGGGCGCGATGCCGCGGTCGGCGGCGTAAAAGCACTCGTTACCGCGAGCGCGGTCATGACTGCGGCCGCTCTGCCCGTAGGCGATGCGTTCGGCGTCGTGCGCGGAGCTTCTCCCGTTGCGCTTGCGGCGGTCGTAATACATGCGCTCGAAGGGGCACTCGGCGGCGCGCTCGGTATCGCGCTCGTATTTGCCGTTGGAGACGTCTTGCTCGAGCGTACGAAATGGAAGCGCCGTTTGCGTATGAGCTTCGACGAGCTTAAACGCGATCACAAGCAGAGCGAGGGCGATCCGCTGCTTCGCGGGCGCCGTAGACAGCAGCATCGCGCCCTCGTGCGCGGCGGCGTCGCGCGCATGCGCGAGGCGGCTTTCGTGGTCACCAATCCCACGCACGTCGCGATCGCGCTCGAATACCGGCCGCCCGAAGTTGCCGTGCCGCGCGTGATCGTTCGCGCGATCGATGAGGGAGCGCAAGAAGTGAAACGTCTAGCGCGTGAATTACGCGTGCCGATCGTTGAAAACGTCGCGCTCGCCCGCGCTTTGCTCGCTACCACGGAGGTCGGCGAATACATCCCGCCGGACGCCTACGGAGCGGTCGCCGCGATCGTCGCCATGCTCGCAAGCGATGCGGCCGCCGTCTCGTGAATCAAAAATACCTTACCTATGGCTTTGCTGCAATCGTTCTTTCGATCGTCGGCATTCTCGTCGTGCCGTTGCCGCCGGTCGTGCTCGATGCGTTACTCGCTTTCAACATCATGGGTTCCGGGATCGTCCTATTGCTCGCAATTACGATCGGCGATCCGCTGGAATTCGCGGCGTTCGCACCGGCACTCCTGATCGCCACACTTTTCCGGCTTTCGCTCGACGTCTCGGCCACGCGCCTCATACTTACGAGCGGTCAGGTAGCGGGCGGCGTCGGTACGCTCATTCCCGCCTTCGGCCAGTTGGTCGTGCGCGGCAATCTCGTCGTCGGGCTCATCGTCTTCGCGATCTTGATAACGATTCAGTTCATCGTGATCGCTTCGGGTTCTGGAAGGGTTGCGGAGGTCGCGGCGCGCTTCACACTCGACGCAATGCCCGGTAAACAAATGGCGATCGATGCGGAGCTGCACGCGGGGTTGCTCGATGCGGAAAGCGCGCGGCGCAAACGTGCGACCGTGCAGCGCGAGGCCGACTTTTACGGCGCCATGGACGGTGCGGGGAAGTTCGTCAAGGGCGACGCCGTCGCGGCTCTCGTCATCGTGGTTCTCAACCTGATCGGCGGCGTTGTGGTCGGCATCGCTTATCATGGGATGAATGCGCTCGACGCGCTCAATACCTTCGCTATACTTTCGATCGGTAACGCGCTCGTCACGACGTTGCCGGCGTTTTTGCTTTCGACGTCGATGGGACTGATGGTGACGCGCGCGGCCGGAGACGGGTCGCTCGGCATAGACATCGCGACGCAAGTACTGCAGCGGCCGGACGTCCTGCGCGCCGCGGCCGTATTCGCGTGCGTTCTGGCGTGCGTACCGGCGTTACCGCATGTCCTTTTCATCGCTATCGGCGCGGCGCTGTTCGGGATCGCGCACTACGCCCTCGAGCGTCGGAAGGCGCGTAGCGCGCTCGCAAAAGCCTCACACGAGGCGGCCCGTCGCGCCGCGATCCGCCGTCCGGAAATGGCGCTCGGGCTCATCGGAATCGACGCGCTCGCGATCGACATGGGGCTCGATCTCGGCGCGCTCCTGATGCCGCCGCTCGCCGATGCGCTGTTGGACCGCATCGGCGAAGTGCGTCGCGCGCTCGCGGGAGATATCGGTATCGTGTTGCCCGGCGTGCGTCTCCGCGACGACCTCTCGCGCGAAGCCGCCACCTACGCGATTCGCGTTCGCGATACGATTGCGGGCGAAGGCCGCTTGCGTTTGGATCGCGTCCTCGCGGTGGCAAGCGAGGCGATCCTCGGCGTACTCGGCGGAGAACGCGTTCGCGAACCGGTCTACGGGATGGCAGCGACCTGGATCGACCCGGCGCGACGCGAATCGGCTACGGCGGCGGGTGCGCTCGTCTTCGATCCGATCTCGATCATCGGTTCGCATCTGGCCGAGATCGCCCGCACGCACGCGGCAGCGTTACTGGGACGCCAAGAACTGCAAACGCTCGTCGAGCATCTCCGCACATCCGTGCCGTCCCTCCTCAAAGAATTCGGTTCGGAGGCGTTGCCGGCCGCCACCGTGCAACGCGTCTTCGAAGCGCTGCTGCGCGAACGGATCTGGCCACGCGACCCGATCGCCGCGTTCGAAGCGTTGGTCGATGCCGCGGCGGTGACGCGCGAACCACGCGAGCTGGCGGAAGCCGTGAGGCGGCGGCTCGTCCCGGCTTTGATTCGGCGCCGCGCGCTGGCCACGCTGGAACCGCTCATCGTCGAGCCGTCGTTCGAAGCCGAACTACAAGCGTGGCTCGTCGATGGAACTTTTGCTCCCCATCCGGAAACGGCGCTACACGTGCGTTCGGTCGCTTCGGCCTACGCTACCCGCGTCGCCCGAGAACGTTCGGCGCTTATCTGCACCGCGCCGCTACGCCCGGCACTGTCCGACTTCTTACAGCGCTTCGGCTTGCGGCTCGACGTTTATGCTTATGGCGAGTTGCCACCGGAACTCGAACTGCGGCCCGCGATGGTTCTCGAGCGGCCGGCACTTCAGGTGCCGGCTTGAGCGGCCAGCTTCGAGCTGCAACAAGAACGGCAACGACCGACGATGGTCAAAGCGAAGTCGACTTCGTCGAAGCCCTCACGCTCGGCGAGCGAGCGCGCCAGCTCCCCAATGTCAGGCGTCCGGATGTCGATCAGCTGCCGGCACGAGGTGCAGAGCAGATGATGATGTTTGTCGAGCGCGGCTTCGTAACGAGCCGCGCTACCGGCATATGAGAAGACCTGAACGAGGCCGATCTCGCGCAGAATATCCAACGTTCGGTAGATCGTTCCGAGGCTGACCCCGGGCATCTCCTCACGTACCCGCCCGAGGATCGCTTCGGCGGAGAGATGCGTGCGATCCCCGAGCGCCCGCAAGACAGCGGCCCGCTGCTTCGTAAGGCGGTAGCGCGATTGAAGCAGTCCCGCGTCCACAGTGTCTGCATCCATGGAGCCTGCCCTCCTGCGACGCTTTCGTCCGATTTTTCGGGCTTGAAATTCGTTTGACGCGTTGGAACGACCCTGCTACAATACGTGGGTTCTCCCCTTCCTTGGGGTCTTTTTGTTCCTATGTGGCTTCGTCTTAAGCCCTGGTTGACCGGGGCGCTCCTAGCCGGAATCGTGGCGTTCAGCCTGTTTCTGGTCCTTCCGATTCAAAATAAGATTAAACTGGGCCTCGATCTGCAGGGCGGAGTTCGCGTCTTGCTCCAGCTTCAAGCGAGCCCGGAGGTGCCGCAGATCACGCGGCAGATCCAACAGCAGGTGGAGCAGGTCATCGACGCGCGGATCAACGGTCTCGGCGTTTCGGAGCCGCAGATTACGACGGTCGGCAGCGACCGGATCCTCGTCGAGTTGCCGAACGTGAAGAACCCCGATGAAGCCGTGCGTTCGCTTAAGGAAGTCGCGCAGCTCCTTTATAAGATCATTCCCGAGGCCGTCAACGAACGCGCCGGGCGGGATAAGAAGTATGCCGACGATCCGAACGGAGCATTTAAAGACAGCGGTCCCGTCGTCTACACGGGTGCCGAACTCAAGAGCGCTTCGTCCTCTCCCGATCAAAGCGGCGCCGGCTGGCAAATCGATTTCAGGACGAAGGACCCGGCGAAGTTCGGCCGGCTGACGCAGGCGAATTTGGGAAAGCTGCTCGGGTTCTTCCTCGATAAGAAGTTCGTCTCGGCCGCGACGATTCAGGGCGTGATCACGGATCAAGGGCAGATCACGGGCAATTTCACGCAAGACGATACGATTCGCATCGCCAACGACTTGAATGCGGGCGCGCTCCCGGTTCCGGTCACCGTCATCGAGAACGATACCGTCGGGCCCATCCTCGGAAAGATCGACCTTGAAAAGTCGCTCTATGCGTCGCTAGCGGGGCTCGGCCTCGTACTTGTGTTCATGCTCGTCGTGTACCGCTTGCCGGGGTTTCTCGCCGACCTGGCACTCGTCGTCTACGTGCTGATGCTGCTTGCCCTGCTTGCCGGCGTCCACGCCGTCTTAACGTTGCCGGGTATCGCGGGGTTCGTGCTGTCCGTGGGCATGGCAGTCGATGCTAACGTCCTGATCTTCGAGCGGCTCAAAGAAGAAATTTGGGCGGGGAAATCGCTGCGAACCTCGGTTGCGGTAGGCTTCCGGCGCGCGTTCACGGCCGTCTTCGACAGCCACTTTACGACGATCGTCGGCGCCGGCGTGCTGTTCATGCTCGGTACGGGTACGGTAAAGGGCTTCGCCTACACGCTATTCTGGGGCACGGCTTTCTCGCTCTTTACCGCCACGTTCGTCACGCGTTTCCTGGTCGATCTCGTGGTTAATAACAATCTCGCCGAAAATCCGAAGATCTACGGCGCGTAGTGCTTCTTACGAGCGAGTTCGTGACCGGAAGCGGGACTTATGAAGGGGCCGGGCGCAGCCCGGCTAGCGTTTAGCGACATGTTCTTTCGGCGTTTGAACTGGAATGTCGTCGGCTGGTTTCGAACCGTGTCCGCGATTTCATACGCGGTCATTGCTCTCGGTGCAGTGTCGCTTTTCTGGCACGCGACTCACGCTCCGGGCGGCGGCTTCCAGCCCTCCCACGCGCTGCGGCTCGGTTTGTCCTTTACCGGCGGCACGGACGTTACCGTAACGTACAAGACACCCGTGACCGTTACGGCGGTGCAGCACGCGCTCGAAGGCATCGGCGTGAGCGATGCGCATGTCAATACCATCGCCAAAGCAGCCGATGCACGACCGAACGTTCGCTTCACGATCGAAACGCAGACCGATTACGGCGATAATACGCAGAAACTTTGGACGGCGCTCGGCACCGTCGCGCCGATCGACCGAGCTCAGTCGCAGATCGCGGCCGTCGGACCCTCGCTCGGTAAAGAGTATTTGGTCAAGGCGCTCGAGGCGCTGCTGATCGCGATCGCCATTCAGTTCCTATACATCGCATTTCGTTTCGGATGGAACTACATCTTCGGACTGGTCGTCGTCATCGCGCTCGTACGCGACGCGGCGATGATGATCGGCATTTATGCGCTGGCAGATCAGCGCGCAGACGACGCGTTTTTAGCTGCGGTCCTGACCGTGATCGGTTACTCCGTCATGGACACGATCGTTATTCTCGACCGCATCCGCGAAAACGTGAAGGTCATGACGGCCGAGTCTTACGCGAAAATCGTTAACACGTCGATCCTGCAGACGATGACGCGCTCCGTCAACACGCTCGCGACCGTCGTTATCACACTCGTTGCGCTACTCGCCTTCGGTGGCGCGAGTCTGCAGAATTTCGCCTTTGCGTTGCTCGTCGGAATCTGCTCGGGCGGCTACCACTCCATCTTTTATTCCGCGCCTCTGGTCAGCGTGCTGCGCGAACGTCAGCTCAAGTCGGCAGCCGCCAAACGCGCGGCCGGGCGTGCTTCGGCTATCGAGCGCCCGCGCACGGTCGCCGAAGCGAAGGCGACCGCGGGCGCCTCGCGCGAAGAGGTTCTTGCGGCGCGGAAGGAGCGTCGCGCTCGTGAAAAAGCGGCTCTCTTACGACAGAGTTCCGGGCCTGCTCGCTATAAACGCAAACGGAACGAATCGGAGCCGAGCCCCCCGCCGGGGAGCGTTTCATACGACGACCAAAGTTACGATCAGGCCTACGAGGATGAGGCGAGTTACCACGAAGAGCAGTTCGATATCGATCCGCTCGATGCGCAAAACGCCGGGCGGCACGACCACGAGCTCACGCTCGGGCACGAAGAGATCCATCTGAATCTCGACGACGAGCCCGGCACCTTGCCGGTCGAACATCCCGCGATCATCAAGCACGAGTAGGGGTCCCGGAAGGGCGCTTCCCCCGCCGACGGCTTCCGAAGCTGCCTTCGAGCAACTGCTCGAGCATTTCAACGAAGTCGAGCACGGGCGGAGATCGTCCGCGCACGACCCTGAACCACGGCAGTCACGCATTGAATCCCGGCTTCGCTCGGACAGTTCCGCAGGGGGCCTACCTCGGGCGCAAGGCAGCGGTTCGGACATCGGTCCGGCGCCGGAGAGCGATGACGAAACGTTCCTTAGCGGGTTGTTCGCGCGGCGCGCGACCTATCTCGCGCGCGATCGCTTTGCGAGCATCGGCGAAGCGAACGAATTCCATACGAAAATCGTCGGGGTTAGCTTCGAAGGGCGCCAGGATCTGGTTGCCGGGCTCGTCGTGGACGCGGAACTACAGCTCGTTCGGGAACCGGACAATTCGCACGACGGCAACGCGGTCGCGGTCCGCTACGGAGCGTTGCAGCTCGGCTTTCTACGGCGTGAGATCGCGCGGCGGCTAGCGCCCAATCTCGATAGGGGCGAGCGCTATACCGCGCGCGTCGCCGGCATTACGGGGGGCGGCACTCGCTCTACGGGTGTCAATATTTTCGTTCGTCGAGAGCGATTACGGGCTTCGTGGCCGCCGCAGACGACGCTCGGCGTTGCTTCGGCGGACGCGATACGGGTAGCGCTCATCGGCGAACGGCCGCTCCGGGACGCACAACGGGCCGTGCTTGCACGTTTGGGGGCGTGCAGAAATACGCTTGCCGTGCTCGGAACCGGGCGCGGAAAGTCGCTCTGCTTCCAATTCCCCGCGGCCGAAGCTGCATTATCCGCCGGCGAAAAGACCCTCGTATTCTACCCCTTGCGGGCGCTCGCGAACGATCAGTTCGAGGCGTTGAAGCGAAGGCTCGGCGCTTTCGGTTTGCGGATCCTGCGTGCGAACGGGTCGATCGACGGCAACGAACGGGCCGCGCTCGACGAAGCCCTCGAGGATGGCGCTTGGGACATCATTCTAGCGACGCCGGAGTTCGCAACCTTTCATCGCGAGGCGTTTCTGCGCTCTCATAATCGTCCGCGGCTCGTCGTCGTCGATGAAGCGCATCACGTTTTCGAATCGCGTCACCGGCCGGCCTACGGCGAGCTCGGCCCGCTCATTCGCGCTCTCGGCTCCCCGCTCGTGCTGGCCCTTACAGCGACCGCCAACGATGACGCATTCCGGGCCATCCGGCGGGAACTAGAGATCGATGCTTGGGTAATCGATCCGACCGTGCGTGAAAACCTGCACGTGGTCGATGCGCGCAATACCGCCGACAAGCAGGCGTATCTCGCGCGCGAACTCAGTGGCGACGGTAAGGCTATCGTCTATTGTAATTCGCGCGCAGAAGTATCGAAGCTTGCCGAGCGGTTGCGCGTGGCTTTCGGTTCGTGCGTCGCATTTTACCATGCGGGCGTCCCGGCGCCCGAGCGCCTGCAGGTCGAGGACTTATTTCGGCGCGGCGTCGTTCGGCTCGTCGTCGCGACCTCGGCGTTTGGCGAAGGAATCGATCTGCCCGACATTCGCGACGTCGTGCTGTATCATCTCAACTTCGATTTCACCGAGTTCAATCAGATGGCGGGGCGGGCCGGTCGCGACGGCGAGGAGGCTCGCATCCACTTGCTCTATGGCGACCAGGACCGGCGGATCAACGATTACATCATCGCCCGCGGTGCACCGTCGCTGGAAGTGTTGCGCGAACTCTATCGGGGAATGCGCGGCCTCGCGCACGGCGACGTCCTGCGCATGACGTACGAAGACGTTGCGCGCACGCTCGATTTCGATATGGTCGACGGCTCGACGGTCGCCGCCGCGATACGAATCTTCGAAGAAGGCGAACTGCTGCGCGCCGGAATCGACGACGACGGCCGCTTCGCCCACTTTCTCGTCGCAAACAAAAAGGTCGATCTAACGACGACTGCTCGTTACGCCGAAGGGCGAGCGGAACGCGATAATTTCGACCGTTTTTGCGGGCTTGCACTAAGCGCCGACGCGTTGACTCTACAGCAGATCATCAACCGCCCGATCTACCCCGACCGGGTCCCGTTCGAAGCGTAACGCTTCCGACGTTACGCTCGAGGTTCAGCCTGCTTGTGCCCGAGCTGCTTCGAAACGATCGATGATGCCGGCCAGTTCGGAGGGCATCTCGACCGGAATATTATGTCCGACGTTGCGTAAGCTGACGAATAGCGCGCCGTTGATTCGATTGACGACATCGCGCCGCAGACGAGCCGGCGGAACGAGCGGGTCGCGTTCGCCTCCGACGACGATGGTCGGCACCGCGATATCGCCCAGCCGGTCGGAGAAATCATACAAACGGCCGCTGTCGTACCACCCGAACCACGCCTCGCGCGGCGTGACCAAAGCATCGTCGATCAGGCGCTCCATCGAGTCGGGACGTATTTCCCTGACCATAGCAGCTCGCTGAAAGCGTTCAATGCGAAGTCGCGAACCAAATGCGGCCTCCGTTAGGGCGCGGTGGCGGTCGTTCGCGTGAATCGCCTTTGCCGTTCCGGGCGCGATCAGAATGAGCCGTTTGAGATTGGGCGGCGGGTCGAGTGCGACGTATTGTGCGACTCGGCCGCCCATCGAATGAGCGACGACTTCGACAGATTCTCCGGCAGCGGCGATCGCGGTACGCAAATCGCCGGCGTACCCCTGCAGATCGTAACCGTCCGGCGGACGGTCCGACAAGCCTGCGCCACGGAAATCGAGCAGCTGTAGCGTGTACGCGGCCGGATCGAGGTTCGCACAGAGATCGTAGAAGATGCGTCGCGAGCTTATCGAACCATGCGCGAATAGCAAGCGACGCGGACCCGCGCCGCGCGTTTCGAGAGCCAGTGAAACGCCGTCGTTATCGAGGTACCGCACGATGGCACCGGTTCGCGCGCCCGGCGGGGGATGCATGGTCCTTTGTACGGGTCTATGTCCAGCCGCTCTTAGTTGCGCAAGGTCGTCCGCGAGACGATGTGCGTCCTGACACGGAATCCCGACGTTGAGACGGCGTGGCGCAAGAGCGACCGTGCGATTCGAAGGCGCAAAACTTGCGCCGTAGGGCGCCGGTTAAGTTACCCTAGTAGTCGGACGGCCACGTCGCCGGGTCATCCCGAGCGCGTTGTATCGACCACGCCTCGAATGTTCCGGCTGCATAATGACCGTAGATGCGGACCGGCCGTGACACGAAGAGTTCGGTCGTTCGCAATTCTCGCATCGCTTGCGTTGCATCGACGCGGACGGGCCGCCCGTTTCTCAAGTGCAGCATGAGCGAATATCCCGATATCGCGCCGATGACGCCCGTAATCGCATGCGAGCTGCCCGCTGAAAGCGCCGGCTGCAACGAGGTAACCGCAGCGTTCGCATTCGCGGCAGCTTCGCCCATATCGAACGCCGTCAGAAGTAGACCAAGCAACACGGCTCTAAGCATGGAGTCCTCGCTTATTTCAGGCCGAACAGATATACCGCGGTCGCGGTCGGCACGTACACCTTGCCGTTGGCGACCGTGGGCGTGATCAGAACATCGCCGTTCGGATTGTTCCACGGTTGCGTGGGCGCGGAGTATAACTCGTGCTCTAGATCCGCTCCGTCGTAAGCGTTAAGCACGATCGGCGTCGTGGTGTCGCCCGGGCGCGACACTGCCCAGACGATCGCTGTGCCGGCTTTCGTCCCGTTCGAGGAGACGACCGGAATGGTCCCACCTTCGGACGAGCCGATCCGCGCCTTCGCGTGCGTTCTTGGCACGAGCGCAAGAGGCGCGGTGTTAATGAGATACGTCATGACTTGGTCGTTGCCGCCGCAGATGACCAGGTACGGCTTTCCGTCTGCGCCGACGAAGTACGCCGGTCCGCCGTAGATCCCGCCGTTCGTCCTTCTTTCATACGGAATATGGTCGGGGCCGCCTTGAGTGTAGCCGCCGAGTGCGTCTCGATTGAGCACGTACGACATACCGTTCTTTCCGCCCGCTATTGCGATATGGGGCACCGGGCCCGGCTGATCGGGCAGTAGCATTACGCCGCCCGAGCCGAGATCGCGATCCGCCGTATTTTCCGACGCCTGCGTCGACGGTGTGAACGAGCTGATCTCGGGAAATCCCAAGGTCGGCGACAGCTTGAGCACGCTCTGCGTGAAACTATGCTTGCCATCGTAGGCCGCGCCGTTGCCGGTTGCAAAATAGATATTGCCGGAAGCATCCGCGGTCGGCCCAAACCCGGAACCCCATATCGAACCCAGTGTCAGTCCGCGCGGATTCGGATCGGCGGTCGTCAGAAAATCGCGTGCTTGCGGAGCGAGCGAGCCGGCGTCGTATCCGAAGAGCCATCCATGTGGTAACACGCCGCCATAATCGCAATGGCTGCCGAAGCCGACGTAGATGTCACCGTCGTCTTCCAGAAGGCTCGCGCGGTTCATCTGCCATTGCGGCACGAACGAAATCGTTCCGCCGCCGGTCTGCGGATACGAACCGCCGATCTCGACATTCTTCTTTTCCGCGCCGTTTGAAAGCGAGATCGCATGTAACCAGATATGCGTGACGAGATGATTTCCGAACGGTTCCTTCGTCGCCGCGACGAGATAGATCGTATCCCTGGCGCGGTCGATCACCGGTGTGGAAGTGATACCGATGTGCGGGTAAACGTTCGTGCAACCGGCATCGACCGCGGGCACCGGCGTGACGTCGGCTGCGATATCGATGAAGCTGCGCTTCCAAATTGGGGCTCCCGACTGCGCGTCGAACGCGTACACGCTGTCATTCTCCGTTGCGACGATGAGCAGATCGTGGATACCGATGGCCGGCACCGTTTCCCGAGCCGCAACCAGTGGTTCCGCGTAAACCTGTCCGTCGACGGGGAGAACCGCCTGGAGACCAAACTTTCCCGCTGCGACGGTCGTCGTATTTAGCGCGACCTCATGCGCGTTCCAGCCGGTTCGTAAGGAGTTCGCGTGATACGTCAACCAGTCGGCTTTCCTAGACGGCGGTATCGGCGTTGCGCTGGGCTTGGGCGCGGGCGTTGCGGTTGGCCCGGGCGACGGCGTCGGTGGTGGCGGCGTGATTCCAAGTGAAGCTCTGTAGTGCGTCGCAACGTCCGTTGCGGTCAAAGTTTTGGTGTAGATCGCGACGGCTTGAAGGGTACCTGCAAAGGCTGGATCGGAAAATCCGGCGTCATCACCGAGAGCGAGCCCGTGTGTCGAATCGTAACTCGTGAGCGACCCCGTCTTAAGCGCAGCCGCGACTTGTACGCCGTTGATGTATAGTCGACCGGTCGCGCCGTCGAACGTCGCAACGATGTCATAGTCGGTGGAGGGTAGCAGCGCCTTGGGGGCCGTGACGACGAGCAGACCGGTAGTCAGATAGAATTGCGCGTTGAGCACGCCGCCGGTCGTAAAGTAGATGTCGTACGGCGCAAAGTGTACATCCGTTCCGTAACTCAGGGGAACGGTGTAGTTCGCCGGTACGCTCGAGAAGCGCAGGAAAGTTTCCATGCTCAGGTTGGTTTTTGGCGTGAGCTTCGTCGTCGCGGGAACCAAAATTACGGCTGCCCTTTGCTTGGCGCCGGGGAAGTGCATGGCGCTTGCCGACGTACTTGCGATGATGCTCCCCGATCCGGTCGCAACGTTGCTGCCGATCGTCCCGTTTAGGCCGTCGTTCGAGCTATCGAGCGCCTCCGGCCGCGCGTCGTTAAGCCGGTAATATGCCCTCGGCCCGCTGGCCAATATCGCTTTGCTGTACGCGTCGAGGGACGCCGCGCTAAGGGGAACGCCGCGAAGTGGCGCGGCGGAAGTCATAGCCTGCGCCGAGTGCGTAGCCAGCGGCAGATCGTCACGACTCATCGAAGCAGCGTGCGATGCGGCGATGCTTGCGCCTATCGCGTTTTTTCCAGCACACGAAAAAATGATGAAGAGCAAAAACGCGGTCGAAAAAGATCGCATGGCAAAATAGTTCATTGTGATAACACGTCGTTCGATAATTATTCCATCATGAGAAGCGACCGGACGGTAAATAGTGCCGCTCGGTCCGAGTTAATAGTATAACGGCGAGTCGGCGCGCCGGTCCCAATATCGCGTCGTTCGCATGTAAAAAGTTGGTGAAGCCTCCTATCCCTGATAGAAGACTCGTCCGCAACATCAAGCGTTATGTGTGGACGCGAGTGCGCGCGAGTTCGTTGCATTAGAAGCACGGCAACGTGCAACCTGCCGCGATAAATCGTTACACCATATAGGTCACTTAACGACGAAGCGCTTCGAGTCTGCGCGATACAGCTAGCCAATATCGGCCACTGAACGGGCTAAAGTCGAAAGCCGGCGTCATGCCGGTGCCGGCCTTCGTTGCGCTTTGAAGTTTACGTGTTACGCGACGGCCCGTGCAAGGTCGGACGCGCCGACCGATTTGTAGAAAGCATTGTCGGTTTCGCTAATTCCGTTCTTTGCCCAAGTGTCTATCTGATTTCTCGCGACGGGAAAGTGGACGGTCGGGCCGTAGGCGTTCGTATAATCGGCATCGCCGAACGGAGCGAAGTCATTACTTTCGCGGTGCGCGAGGACGGTATCCGAAATCGCGTTACCGGCATGCAGGGCGGCTGCTCGCACCTCGGGCGTGAGCCGTCCGTCTTCTGAGAATGCCCGATACAGCGCGATCGCGGGCCGGTCGGCCCGCCACGGCATGCTATCGCCTTCCGGAAAACGGACCATGCCGTCGATTCCGCGCGCGTCTTCCCGAATTGCCGCGCGCATGGCACGATCGGAGGCGGCGTGCACGAGCGCCGCGTCGAGGGTACGGATCGAAGTTGTAACGGCCGCCGTCTTCTTCGGATCGAGGTCGATGACATCGAAGGCCGCGGCAGGTGCGAAGCCACCGTTTCGGGGGCCGTACGTCTCGTCCATCGTCGTATCCGTAACGGCTTTCGCCATCGCAACCGGGTTGCGCTGAAGGCTCGCAATGTCGTGCGCGACGGCGGTAGGTACGCCCGGTGCAAGCATCGTCTCGGGCGACGCTGCCAAAAAGTCGACCCCCGCATGGGATAACGCTGACGAGAATGCGACCGTCGCCATCAAGCATTGGTTTGCGACGACGCCGTCGATTTTCCGTGCCGCGTCTTCAGGATGCTCCTTCGCATGTCGCGCCACGCCGTCGGCAATTGCGCCTGCGATATCGTCTTCGCGCATGATGTGAGCCGCGCCGTGGTCGGACTGCAGGCCGCCTCCGTCACCTCCGCCGTGATCGATCAGGTCGATCCACGTCTGCTTAGCGTTCGACTTCTCCGCGTTATCGAGAACGCGGTCGACGAACGTTGCCAGCTCGCTGCGCGCGGACATGTCTCGCGGCGGTGCGATCTCAACGTTCTTTTCTATTTTACCGTCGGCGATGCCGTATGACTCCGTCCGTAGCTCATGCGCGGGTTCGAAGCCGCGACGAGCGGTCGTGTCCTCGACCGTAAATTCGATCGAACGATCGCTCTTACTCGTTTGCAGCGCTTGTGCGATCGTGAGCGCTTGCACTTCGTCGAGGTTGTTATCGCCGTCGCGATACATACCGAATTCGAGCGCGCGCGATGCGCGTTCCGTGGAAACCGAGCCGACCATCAAGAGTGCCTCCGACAATATGTGTGTCCGAGGTAGATTGCGACGGCGGTTCGGTCCGGCAAGTGGTAGCGAGTCGCATCGGAACGATGACGTGCGTACGCTGCGCGAACTCCTCATGCAGCTCGCTCTCGAACGTGGCAATCGTGCGGCCGACGAGACCCCGTGCTCTCTTGCGACCGACGCATTCGGTCTGCGGGGTAGCGTATCGCGCGGGCCGGTCGTGACGGTGTTTGGGAGGTCGCGGCGAATGGCGTCGCATGCAGCCGGCAGCGATCGTCTTCGATCTGTTCGGTACCTTGCTCGACATTACGTCTCTACGTGTCGCCGCATCGCCATTGGTCCCCGACCCTGCGGCCTTCGTCGCCGTGTGGCGTGAAAAGCAGCTAGCATATGCGTTTACGGCGTCACTCATGGACAGATATGAGAATTTTGACGGGCTGACCGAACGCGCACTACGCTTCGCCCTCGCGCGGCAGGCGGTAACGTTGCGCGAACGGGGCGTGAACACGCTCGTTGCCGCGTGGCGCAACTTGCAGCCGTACGAAGACGCTCGGCTGGCACTCGAGGATGTGCGGCGGCTCGGCCTACGCTGCGCCATCCTTACGAACGGAACCGTCGAAACGGCAAGCGCCGCGCTTTCAAACTCCGGCCTCGCGGGCTCGATCGACGTCGTGCTGAGCGTTGAGGTGGTCGCGACGTACAAGCCGAGCCGACGCGTCTATGCTCTCGCGACGGATCACTACGGCGTCTCCCCGGAGCGGCTGACGTTCGTAACGGCGAACGGTTGGGATGCAACCGGAGCCGCCGAATTCGGCTTACACGCACGTCGTCTGGTGCAACCGCTCGGGCCTGCCGGCTGAAACATTCGGGGCTCCGCCGGCTTCGACCATCCGGAGCTTAAGCGAATTAGTGTCCCGAATCTCAAATGGGGTGACACAAAGCGAGTGCGGAAAAGCGCCGAGCGACTGTCGCCCCATTTGAGATTCGGGACACTAGTTACGAATCTCGCGCCGGCGGTGTAAGAGCGCTGAAGTGCGGTTAAGCCGCAGGTGCGTCATGCGTGCATTCGGGCATCGTGGTCGTTCCGGTGGCTGGATTCGTATGTTTGAGGACCACTTGCACCGCCGCCGGCATCGAAGCGATGTCCGAGCCGGGTGGCGGCTGCTGCACCGGCACTCCGCCTCCCGACGAAAGCATGCTTGGGTGAATGAACGGATTTTGCGCTTCGCCTGAATAGATGAAGGGGTACGGAAAGCGGCCGAGTTCGACGGTCCCGTCCAAGAGGACGATCTTCGCCAGCACCTGTTGAACCGCCGTACCGTCCCTGCGATAGCTTAGCTCGCCCGGCAAGATGTAGACGTCGCCGCACGGGGCGCTATTGGTCTCTCCGCCGTTACCGTTGCCCTTGCCGCCCGTCCCCGTCCCGGTGCCCCCAAGTCCGCCGTCGCCCACGCCGGGCCCAGCTCCCGTGCCGGCGCCACCGGCTGCGACGCCGGCGTGGATGCCTTGCGCGAGCGAATGCGGTAATGCTGGATTGCGTGGCAGAGGAACCGGCGTCACGACGGCAAGATGGATCGGCGCGGCAGCGCCGCCGATGCTGTGATGCGGTTTCGACACCGCTTTCGGGGCTGGGGCGCGAACGACGACGTGCGGTGCCAGGGTGTAGTGGGGCGGCGGCGTGATATGCGGCGTGGGCACGACGCGGGGCGGCGTCGGGCGCGGTGTCGGTGGCGGGGTCCGCCGCGCAAGCGTAATCGGCTGCGTCAGGACGCGTTCGCCCGCTCGCACGCGCTGCTCACGCGGAACCAGAGAGAACAGCACCAAGTGAATCGCGAGAGCTGCGATGACCGCGATTCCGAGCCGCCTGGAATAGATGCTTTCGCGCAGTCGCCGGTTGCGAATCAGAGCGCTTCTACGCCGCATGCTCCAGCGTTGCTTCGAGAGCCATATTCATACGAACGTTCAAGGGCCAGAAGCCGTTTCTTGTCGCCGCAGGGTCACAGTGAGGCAAACCGAACCGGTCGGCCGTGGAAATTGAATCTCTCATACGTACCATTCCGGATTTTCCCATTCCCGGAATTATGTTTCGCGACATCACGCCGCTATTGAAAGATCCAACCGGGTATGCCGCGACGATCGATCTGTTTTACGATCGGTTCAAGAGTGAGAAGATCGACACGGTGGTCGCGATCGAGGCGCGCGGATACATGCTCGGAGCGCCCCTCGCATACCAGCTCAAAGCCGGCTTCGTTCCCGTGCGCAAACCCGGCAAGTTGCCGGGTGCCAAGCATACGGAGTCATACGCTCTCGAATACGGTACGAATTCGCTCGAAATCCACGACGACGCTCTGGAAGCCGGAAGGCGGGTGGTCGTGGTCGACGATCTGCTCGCGACCGGCGGCACCGCGGCCGCGACGGGGCGGCTGCTCGACAAACTAGGCGCTCAAATCGTGTGTTTTGCGTTCCTCATCGAGCTGGCCGGACTCGATGGGCGCAAGGCCCTCGAGGGACGTGAGATTACGACATTCATCCGCTACTGATGGCTAGCGCGACGGCGCATCTCATGGACACTCGTGATAGGTCTATGTCATTATAGGCCAATCGATGTCGTCTCAGCTCGTATCCGCCCTGCTCGCCAAAGTCGAGTCGTACGACCCGGCGGTTGATGCTGGACTGTTGCGGCACGTGTACGAGCTGGCCGACGCGGCTCACGACGGGCAGAAACGGGCGTCGGGCGAAGAATACATCGAACATCCGCTCGCCGTCGCCCGGATTCTCGCCGACATGGAGATGGATCGGGCGACTATTGCGGCCGCCATCCTGCACGACGTCGTCGAAGATACGGTCGTGACGAGCGACGAGGTTGCCGCCAAGTTTGGGCCGGAGATAGCGCAACTCGTCGACGGTGTAACGAAGCTGACGCGCATCCCGTACCAATCGAAGGAAGACGCGCAGGTCGAGAACTTGCGCAAGATGTTCATGGCGATGGCCAAGGACATCCGGGTCATCATCATCAAGCTCGCGGACCGGCTGCACAATATGCGCACGCTTGCGAGCCTGCCGCCGGCAAAGCAGCAGACGATCGCCCGCGAAACGCTCGACATCTATGCGCCCATCGCTCACCGGCTCGGCATCTGGAAGATTAAGTGGGATCTCGAAGATCTCTGCTTGCGCTACCTCGATCCGGAAGCGTATCGCGACATCGCCGACCGGGTCGCAAAAAAGCGCGCGCAACGCGAAGATGCGGTTACCGGAGTCGTCGAGTTGCTGCGTTCGCAATTCGCCACGCTCGGCATCGAGGCAGAGGTAAACGGACGGCCGAAGCACTTCTATTCGATTTATTCGAAAATGAAGAAGGGCCGTGACTTTTCGACGATCTACGATCTTACCGCGGTGCGCGTCATCGTCGATAACGTCAAAGACTGCTATGGAACGCTCGGCGTGGTGCACTCCGTCTGGAAACCGATTCCCGGCCGCTTCAAAGATTACATAGCGATGCCGAAGCCCAACATGTATCAGTCGCTCCACACGACCGTCGTGGGTCCGCTCGGCGATCCGCTCGAGATTCAGATTCGCACGCTCGAGATGCATCGGACCAGCGAATACGGCATCGCGGCGCACTGGCGTTACAAAGAGGGCGGCAAAAATTCTGCCGTCGAGAATAAGCTGACGTGGCTGCGCTCGCTCATCGAGTGGCAGAACGATATGCGCGACTCGCGCGCGTTCATGGAAAACCTCAAACTCGATCTTTTCGAGAACCAAGTCTTCATTTTTTCGCCGAAAGGCGACGTATTCTCATTGCCGGCGGCAGCGACGCCGCTCGACTTCGCTTATCAGGTTCATACGGACGTCGGCAATCATTGCGTAGGCGCGAAGGTGAACGGAAAGATCGTTCCGCTCGACTATCAATTACGTAACGGCGACATCTGCGAAGTACTGGTTAACAAAAGTTCGCGCCCATCGCTCGATTGGCTCTCGCTCGTGCGGACATCCGGCGCGAAGCACAAAATAAAACAGTGGTTCCGCAAGGATCGCAAGGACGAGAACGTCGTCATCGGTGCGGAGACGGTCGAGCGCGAACTCGCTCGCGAACACATGCGCGTAGACCTCGCGCGCGGCGAGGTGATCGAGAAGATCGCCAAGCGCATGAATTATTCGAACGCGGCCGATCTGTTTGCGGCGATCGGTTTCGGCGACGCCTCCGCCGTCTCGGTCGTTTTAAAACTGAAGGAAGAAGCGAAGACATCGAACCTGATCGATCTCGCCGCATTGCAACGCGTAACGCTGCCGGTTCGGCGCGTCCCGCGCAATTCGACTGGGATCCGGATCGCCGGTGTTGACGACGTCCTCGTACGCCTTTCGAAGTGTTGTAGCCCGGTGCCCGGAGATCCGATCATGGGTTACGTTACGATCGGAAAAGGGGTTTCCGTGCACCGGGCCGATTGCCCGAACGTCGCCTACATGTCGGCGACGCCGGAACGCATCTTGCAAGCTTCCTGGGCGGATGCGAGCGAAAACACGCACTCGGTCGACGTTGAAGTCGAAGCGGATGACCGGGCAGGATTGCTTCAGGAAGTCATGGGCGTCTGTGCCGAATTCAAGACGTCCGCCTCCTCCGTTACGGCCCGTGTGAAGCGCGATACCGCGCTCATCAGCCTGACGCTGCAGATCTCGGATCTCGACCATCTGCACCGCGTGCTCCTGAAGTTGCGTGCTCTGCGGGACGTACGCGACGTCTACCGGGTGACCAAGCGTGAGGCCCGCGCGAGCGGCTGACGAGCCGGCCGCACCTCCACCGCACCGTACACCCGCTCCGACACCGCACCGTACCGCCCTTGCCGATTCTTAGCGTGGCGTGATAGAATAACTGAGTTTTCCGGCCGCCCCAGCGCTGCCGGCGGCTCGTGCGGGAGCGACTCGCGTACGTGTCCCACTGCCCCGCAAGGGGGCCGTCCGCCTCTCGTGAGGCGGCGTCCGTAGAGGGATCGATTCATGGCTACCGATTACGAAGTGACGTATATCGTTCGTCCGAACTTGGAAGAGACCGAAGTAGACACGCGTGTCGAGCAGATTGCCGAAGGCTTGCGCAGCAACGGCGGCGAGCCCGGGGAGATCGAGAAGATGGGCAAACGCAGGCTTGCTTATGAGATCGACGACATGCGCGAGGGCTACTATGTGGTCATGAAGTTTAAGAGTGACGCGGCTCAAGCCAAAGAGCTCGAACGCCAGCTTCGCTTGAGCGAAGACGTGATGCGCCAGCTGCTGATAAATTTGCACGACTAGCATCGGGAGGTACGGCACATGGCCGGAAGTTACAATCGCATCGTCTTGGTCGGTAATCTCACTCGTGACCCGGAGATCCGTTACGTCGACGGCGGCGGCAAGGCCGTTACAAAGTTCGCGCTCGCGGTCAATCGGAAATCCAAAGCCGGCGACGAAACGATGTTTATCGACATCGTGACGTGGGATCGGCTCGGTGAGATCTGCAATCAGTATCTAAAAAAGGGCATGTCTGCGCTGGTCGAGGGCCGGCTCGCCATACGCAAGTACGACGATAAAGACGGAAACAAGCGGACCGCCGTTGAGGTCGTGGCGAGCGATATGCAAATGCTCGACTCGAAAGGCCGCGCGAACGGCGAGTCGTCGGGCTCATACGCATCGAGCGGCGCGCGAGCATCGACCACGACTTCGAATTCGCCGTCGTCTTCATCATTCGATGAGGAAGCTATCGACGACGAAATTCCGTTCTAGAAGGCGCTATAAAAGCCACAGTTATGTTTGACCATTCGCGTGAATCTCGCCGTGAAATGTTTGGTTTGACGCTGCCGAATATTTCGAAATAGATTTTACCACGTCAGAACGGAGCAGCATCCACATCGAAGTGGTCGACCAGCAGTTTTAGACGAGCATCATGACACGATAATCAAAAGAGTCCAGGATGGTACCCGGACTCTTTGCGTCCTGACGGTCAGGAGGGGAAGTACGCCGCGCTGTCCAGATCGTCGAGAAGTGCGAGTTCGGTCGGATGCCAAGCGAGCGATTGCTGCGTTTTGGCGCTCGATGCGCGGGCGTCAATTTGCGCGAACCGCGCAAACCAGCCGAAGTGTGCGCCGATGTCGTCTCCGGACAGGCCAACGACCGAGAGGTTCAAACGGCGACCGATGACGCCTGCTATTTCTCGGACCGGTACGCCCTCTTCGGCGACCGCGTGATAAACGGCGTGTTCCGCAGCGCGTTCGAGGGCTAGACGGTAGAGCCGCGCCGCATCGCGGCGGTGTACGCCAGGCCACCGATTTTCCCCGTCGCCCACGTACGCGGATACGCCGTGCTCGCGGGCAAGCCCGATGACGATCGGGACGAAGCCATGGTGGTCGCCTTCGCCGTGAACGGACGGAGCGAGCCGAATCACGGAGGCGCGTACACCGTGCGCAGCCGCGGCGGCCGCCGCCGCCGCTTCGGGATCGCGCGGGAACGGCACCGCGTTAGGATCGCGGACATCGTCTTCCGTTACCAGCCGTCCTGCTGCGAGCAGCGCAACACCGGATGTGACGATGAGGGGCCGGCCCGTCCCCGCCAATGCGTTGCCCGACGCATCGATCGCGTTCCGCTCGGCCGCGCCGTTTTCAGCGAAGCGCGAGAAGTCATGGTTAAAGGCAGTGTGGATGACGGCGTCTGACTCGGCAGCGCCAGCGCGCAGGCTCTCGAGATCTTCGAGGCTCCCGCGGTGCACGGCGATCCCGGCCGAAGCGAGCGCCGCCGCAGCAGCTTCGGACCGCGCTAGACCTGTGACGGTATGGCCGGCGGCCCGAAGCTCCTCGATGACGGCCGATCCCACGAACCCAGTGGCCCCGGTTACGAAAACACGCAAGATTAAGAGGCTCCCAATGTCAGTAACTGACATCAAGGATAGCACAAACTTCAGTCACTGTCATCATGTATGATGGAAAGAATGAGCCGGTGGAGCCCCAATGCACGTGGCCGCCTCGAGCAGGCGGCCTACGAACTCTTCCGCGATCATGGGTATGAGCAGACGACCGTCGCTGACATTGCGGAGCGAGCGGGGCTGACCGAGCGGACGTTCTTCCGGCATTTTGCAGACAAGCGTGAGGTGCTCTTTGGCGGCGCCGCCCTGTTGCAGGACGAGGTAGTGCGGGCACTCGACGGGCTACCTCCAGCGCTTTCCACGATTGAGGCCGTTCGGATCGCCGTCGAAGCGGCTTCGAGCCTCATGCATGGACGGCGTGCCCTTGCACGAGAGCGCCAGCGGATCGTAGCCGCGCACGCGGACCTACAGGAGCGCGAACTAATCAAACGCGCAAAGCTCACCGCGTCGCTCTCACAAGCCTTACGGCAGCGCGGAGTAGCGGAACCGGCGGCGAGTCTCGCCGCCGACATTGGGATAGCCGTGTTTTACGTCGGATTCGGCTATTGGCTCGATGATCCGGCAGGCCGAGAATTCGTCGAAATCGTTCACGAGGGATTCGATCAGCTCAAGGCCGTCGCTTCCGGCACCTGATCGTCTTTCAGCCCGGCCAGTTTCGGCAGGAGTGAGGAGAGCAGGAGGCGTTCCGCCACCGCGTGACCAGGGGGCGCCGATCGGCATGCGACAACGTGCCACCCTTCGACGTTTTCGCCTCTTTTATTAGGATTCGTTCTGGGCGCCCAAATGACATGGCTGTACTGTCGACTCCGGGACCTCGGAGTTAGTCAGCCGGTGGAACAATGTCGACCAGCCGTATTCTTGCCATTTACGACATCCTGATTCGCGCTCATCAAATCTTTACAAGTGCAACGCAGCTAGATGGCTTTGCGGTTCCGAGCCGCTCCTCGGCGGTGCTCGACCGATCGATGTACTCGTTCTTCGTGGAGCGACCCCTTATCGTTGAGGTCCTGGACTCGATCGAAGACGGCGCTTACGCCTGACGGTCTATCGAGTCTTCCCGTACGATTCCAACGCCGCTCCGCGCGAACTAGGCGGCGCTCTTTTCGTTGCAGCAGGCCGCCGTGCCAATCGCATCTCGAACCCTTCGATATATTCTGAGCTCTATTTCGGCGATTCCGAACCTGGTCTCGTACTACGACTCGTCGTGGGCTAGCATCGGAATCTGGGACATATCCTCGGTGAAAACTAGATCAGTACGTCCTCTCACCGTAGCAGATTCAGCAGTTCAAGTTGCGACGAAAACTATTGCCAGGCAGATTCTGAAATAGAATTGTCGGATTGGCCGCATTTGATATACGTGATTTTGCTGAGTCCGCATCATGTGCTGTGGGCCGGCAACGCCCGCCGGTTGACTTGAGTTGACGCGCACGGCGGCTATGTCAGAACCGGCGCGATCATCGACCGCAAGCAAGACCACGACCGGCGAAGAACCGGCTGCACGTCCTCACCGGGCACCGTGACATCTTTTCGAGTTAATTTCTCAACGGCAAGTGAACTTGGCAACCCTCGGAGGACGTATCGAGCCGCGCCGAGCTACGCGCCCGCTGATCGAACGTGCGCTTACGCGTTCATGCCCGATATCAATACGCGTCTCTATTCCGCTGTGCGGCGGTATAACGCTCAAGTCGCGCACGCCACGTCTCCGCTCGCGCACGGCCTGCGCGATGCCGATTGCTAACGAGTTGCCACGAGCTACTTCGAAAATAGACCGAAGCGATCTTCTTTCGGCGCCTACAGTTGTATCGCAGCTTCGTACGTGTCGGTTGCGAAACTCGAGCTTCGACGGCTCCGCAGGCTCGCCCATCGTAATGCGCAGCTCCAGGATCGTTGGGCCAAACGATACGATTAGCGCCAAAGTGCAGTAAACTGGGCCGGTCGACGCTGTCGACCGCCACTTACTTACGTGCTTATCAGGAGTTCGATCGCAATGGGATTTGCTTCTTTTATGACCTGGCTCATGCTCAATGTTGCGGGCGCAATGGGAGACTACGGACATGTTTCCGGGAGCCCCATCTTTAGCGCTCACGCCGTCACGCCGGCGGGTGGGGGTGGCCCCGTGGATCGCGTCGTCGCCTCGCCGGCCGGCGGGGGCGGTCCGGTGGATCGCGTCGTCGCCTCGCCGGCGGGTGGGGGTGGCCCCGTGGATCGCCACGTCATCTCGCCGGCGGGCGGAGGCGGTCCGGTGGATCGCCACGTCGCCTCGCCGGCGGGTGGGGGTGGCCCCGTAGATCGCCACGTCATCTCGCCGGCTGGCGGCGGCGGCCCCGTGGACCTGAGGTAGGTCCGCACAAGGACGGATCAAAAATCCGTCTAAAGCGAGCCGAAACGAGCGAGCGGGGGCCTTATGTGATTCGTCTGTCTGAGCAGGGTGCTGTGGAGCTCCAATCTTCGGTCGCTGCAGCCAGTAATTTCGGCGCGCGATATCTGCGCGCGCTGCAATTCTGGCAGGCGGGAGATTTCATTCGCTGCTTGAGTATCGTGGATCAGTTTCCGCTGGACCGCCATTGGTCGGAGTCGATATTGTTACGGGCTCGCGCATTGATGCGGGCGCAGCGTTTAGTCGAAGCACGGACGTGGCTCGAACTCTATTCCGGCCACCACGACCAAGACGACGCGATCGCGACGAACGCCATGTTGCTGGCAACCTTACTCGCTCAATCCCGAGAATATGAGAAGGCAGAGAAGTGTTTCGCCGTAGTCTCGACGGTAAACCCGCATCATACGATCGTTGCAGAATGTAATTATCGTCGCGCGCTAGCCGGCTATCTTGCCGGTGACATGCCCGCCGCGTATAGATACGCAATGAGTGCCCTACGGCCGGGCGAGGATATCGTCTACGCTCGAGCGCGATCGCTCCTGGCATGGATTGCGATGGCGAAGGGCGACTATGTCACGGCTTATGCGCAGTTCTGCGGCGCTCTCGAAGCGCTCGACCAGTGCCGGGCAGGAGATGTCCATCTGCGAGCGAGCCTCGTTTACGCTCTCGCCATTCTTGCGGCCGAGGCACAACTCGGCGATCCGCCGGCGATCGACGCGGAGATTGCGAAAACCGCTTGGACGGCGAGCCTCGTGTACCCGCGGGTGCAGGCCGTTCGACACTGCGGCTTCGCCTACGAGGCTATTGGCGACTATAGGACTGCCATGCATCGGTTCATGACGGCGGCTACGATCGCGGCCGGCACCGTGTGGTCGATTCATGGTTATACGGCCTGCGCTACCCTCTCGCTACGGTTGGGACAGCGTGAAGCCGCGGAGGCCTTCGCCATGAACGCAATTGCCGTCGCGGAGCGGATAACTGAGACGACCGGCTGGGACGCGATCCTTGACGAGCAGCGTCTCTCGTTGCTCGAACTCGCACACGTTCTCGCTCGTCTCGGTCGTGGAGTGGAAGCGGAGCAATACCACGGCTTATACTACGAGAGCACCGAACTATCGGTAATGAGTGCGCTCCATCACGACACTCGTCTCGCTACTCAGAAGCTGCAAGTCAAGGCAATGGTTCGCTACGCACTCGGTGAAAAACAGGAGGCAAAGCGGATGTTGCGCGAGGCTCGCGACGAGTGGCTTCGCATCAAGTACCTTCGCAGGGGGACAGACGCCGCTAACGATCTTGCAAGCATCGAGGCTGCTGTCCCGGACCAGCTGACCGCGCCAACCGGCTCGGTCATCATGCCGAATGTCTCGATGCGCGATCAATCGATTCTGCAATTGGTCCTCGCCGGGCTCGACAACACCGACATCGCGAACCAGCTCAATATTTCGCCAAAAACGGTAAAAAACCGCATCAGCGCCATTTATAAAGCCTTCGGCGTCCACAATCGCGCTAAGCTCGTGTTGCTTTTTCTCGGGCGGGACGTCGTCGAGCGACCGGCCCGGATCGAATGCGGCTAAGGCTGCACGTTCGCCGGCCGGACGTTAGCGGCAGGCGGGCGCGGACGGCTCTTACGGATCGGCGCGGTACTTACTCGTTTTAAATCAGGACGGCACCCGACAACTCCGACACCGCGTTGTCCATGATGTAGAAGGGACCAAGCTGCCACAGCCCACTTAGTGTCGGATGCGGCGTCCATTGTACGGTGCTGCCGGTATCGATCCGTCGCCCACTTTGATCTTGAACCTCGACAAATTCTGCGGACTCGGAAAGGTCGGGTCTTTCTTTAAAAACGCAGTAACAAATCATATGCTTCCAAAATCGTTTAATGCAGCTGGACGAAGGTTGACTGCAGACACGGAGGCGTTTGAAAGTTCCCGCCTTGAGAAGGTCTTGAGCGTCCGCTCTTCCACGCGGGCCCTGCGTCGATCCGTACGGTCATTTCGCGTGTAGAATCCTACCGCGAGCTGCGCCGCCTTCGGCCATATCTGCAGAGGCTACGGCTAACGACATCTTTGAGCAAGGTTGCTTTTGGCCCGTTTCCGTGTCCTTGTGAAAGAACTGCTCGGGACAAAGGGCCCGCTTCGCCGCCCCTGTCGTCGTGATGAGCGGGGCCTCTCGTTAGTCAGCCGATCGTCCTCGCTTACACCCCAAACGGGGGGTGGGATTCGTCATGCGACGACGGAGAATTCTTCGCCACCGAAATAGCAGCGTGGGACTTTGAAGGCGCAGTTTTTGAAGTTTAGATATCGACGGCCATCATGTCGTCGAAAAAAGAAACTTGGTTCGGTTTGAAGCCGCTCAGAGCGCGATTCTCAAAAAAGAGGTCTTCGAAAATTGCGCTCACGATCGTCGGCACGTCTTCCACGAGACGCCGTTGGACGATAAAGCTGCAACGGCGCTGTTGAGCCGGATCGTAGCTCGTTAGGAATTTATCTATCGCCTGCTGGGCCTTTCGATCGCACCAATGCATATCGTTTTGGCCCATGGGCGGCATCGCGCGACAGCTGTACATTTCGGCCGGTGAAAGCGACGCGCTCGGATACCATGCGAAAAACACCACGTCGAATCTGCCGGTAAAGATGAGGCCGCCGTCCGCATATGGCGCGAACAGGAGCGCCGGAGAGACGTTCTTGCGAACGAGCGCTACTCCGATTTGTCGCCAGCCTGCCCGCAGCAGCTCTATTCGCTGGTCCGTGTCCGGACTACCGGTATTCGACACGAGCTCGATCGCTAGCCGCACGCCGTGCTTTGCACGAATACCGTCGCTCTTACGAATCCAGCCGGCCGCGTCGAGCAACGCGTTCGCCTTGCCGGGCTCGTAAGCCGTAAAGCCGAGCGAGCGATCGTAATCGGGCGCTTTGGGAGAGACGTAGGCATCCTGTAGGATTCCGCTGCCGTGACCGATCTTGTCGCGCTGTGTGCGACGATCGTCTGCAAGTTCCAAGGCTTTGCGAACGGTGCGCTCGGCAACGTTCGCGTGAGTTAAGTTGAAATCCAGATGCCCGTAGGTGTAGCTCGCTTGACGAACGACGTGGAGGCCCGGAATACGCGTCGCGCGCGGATAGTATGCCGTCGCGGCAGCGGGCCAGAGATCGACGTCTCCGGTTTGCAGCGCGGCGAGCAGCGTGTCGCGGTTGGGAATAATGCGGTAAACGACTCGCTCGAGTCGGGGACGACCCCGCCAATAGCGGGCGTTGGCAACGAGCTCGATACGGTCGCCACGCTGCCAACGGACGTATTTGAACGGGCCGGCACCGACGGGAAGCGCGTTGTAAGCGTCGCGGTTGATGCTGCTGGTCGCAAGCAGGAGATGCTTCGGCATGATCGCCGGATTGGAACCGCCCGTAGAAAAAAACGTCGCTGCGTATGGACCGTACGGCTCGCGCAGATGGTACACGACCGTGTATTTGTCAGGCTCGTCGATGGCGGTAATGCGATCCCAACCTTCGCGACTGACAATGTTCGTTTTGGGATCCATAATCAACCGCGTCGAGAAGACGACGTCGTCGGCATCGAGCCGGAGGCCGTCGGACCACCTGACACCGCGTCGCAGATGGTAGGTTATCGTTTTACCGTCGGCGCTGATCCCGCCGTTGCTTTGCGACGGTACGGTTGTCGCGAGTTCGGGAATCGGGCGATTGGCTCGATCGTAGCGAACGAGATACGCCATCGTGAGCTGAGCCATCCACGAGACGATGAGATCGCTCGACAGGAGTGGATTGAGCGTCGTAACGTCCCCGATACCCCCGATGCGGAGCTCGTGATGCTGTGTTCGCTCGGGCATCGAGGAACGGCTTTGGCTCAGGCGGGTGCAACCGATGGCGAGTATTAGCAGGAGGACCGTTGCGACACGCTTCACGGTTATTTTGATTGCGCTTGCGGGACGTGAGCGTCCTGTAATAAAGGCTGCTCGGGTAGGAGGATCGTTCGCCGGAGGCAGGCACGCCGAAAGGTTGCAGGAAGCAATATGGTTTAATCCGAGGTCGTTCTCAAACCGAGAATCGAAAGCGCGGCAAACTTCTTAACTCGAGCGAAGCGCCGCGAGCTGCGCCTCCATGCCGGCGCTATCGAACACCGGCAGACGGCAGGCACCACTCGCGCAGACATACGCCGTTGGACGACCGCAAAGCGCCGTTTTCTCCCGAGCGATCGGCGCGATCTGCGCTAGAGCCTCGAGGTCCGCGCCCTCGGCGGCGCCGAGCAACGCGCGATTCGGCATGAACGTGCGGCGTAATGAGTCGACGAATTCGGGCGGAGCACTTTCCTGCGCCGGCCACACGAGTACGATCTCGGGCGGGCTGCCCGTGAAGTAGTCGACCGCGAGCAGCATGTCGTGCAGTGCTGCGGGTTGGGCGTGAAGCGCCCGGGCGTATGCGTGCAACGCGTTTTCCGCGATTTGCCGCCAGCGATCGTGGCCCGTGATGGTGTGCAGGCGCAACACGTTCAGAAGCGCCACCGAAGCGCCGGCGGGTTCGGCTCCGTCGTGATTCGGCTTCTCGCGGGCGACGAGCTGCTCGTGATCGCTCGCACTGCGAAACCAGCCGCCGCGCTCGCTGTCGGCAAATAGGTTTTCCGTTCGCGTCGCCAGTGTCAACGCTTCGACGAGCCAACGACGCTCGAATGTCGCTTCGTACAGATCCAAGAGACCGGCAACGAAGAACGCGTCGTCCTCGAGGAAGCCGGGGCCGTTCACGCGCCCGTCGTTCCAACTTCGCTGCAGCCGGCCGTGCGGGCACGCTGTTGCGAGGATGAAGTCCGCTGCGCGTGCTGCAGCTGCGACATAGTGCGGTTGGGCAAGAACTCGCCCGCCCACGGCGAGACCCGAGATCATGAGCCCGTTCCAGGAGGTGAGGACCTTATCGTCCAGCAGCGGCGGTGGTCGCGTCGCACGCGCCTCGCGCAGCGTCTCGCGTGCCGCGGCGAGCGTTTCCCACTCGTCCTCGTCGGCGCGCGGAACGAAGAGGACGTTGTTGCCGTCGAAATTTCCACGCGGCGTCACACCGTAGAAACGCACGAAAGCGTCCGCCGGCGCTCCGAGGAGACGTCGTATCTCATCCTCGCGCCATACGAAGAACGTCCCTTCCTCGCCCTCTGAATCCGCATCGGTCGCAGAAAAAAAACCGCCGCCGCCAGAAGTCATCTCGCGCAACACGTAGTCGAGCGTCGTCCGCAGCACCCGCGCAAAATCTCTGCGCTTCGTCACTTGCCACGCTTCGGCATAGGCAAGAGCGAGCAACGCGTTATCGTATAGCATTTTCTCGAAGTGTGGCACGAGCCAACGCTCGTCCGTGGAATAACGGTGGAAGCCGCCGCCCAGCTGGTCGTGCATTCCGCCCGCGGCCATTTTCTCGAGGGTGTGTTCGGCGATGGCGAGCGCCGCCGCGTCGCCGGTTCGGTAATGGTGGCGTAGCAACAGCCGCACGGGAAGGCTGGAGGGAAATTTCGGCGCGCCTTGCAGACCGCCGTTGCACGGGTCGTAGAGCCGCTGGTACAGTCGAAACGTTTCGGCGATCGCATCCGCGCCGGGGAGCGCCTCGTCGCTCGCATCGATCGCCATCGCCGAACGGATTGCTTCCGTAATCGACGCAGCGGCTTCGGCGACGCGCTGCGGGTCGGCGCGATAGATGTCAGCCAGCTCTTTAATGATCGAGAAGAACCCGCGTCCCGTTCCGCGGTCGCCATCACGTGCCGGAAAATACGTACCGCCGAAAAACGGCCGGCGGTCGGCGTCGAGCCACACGCTCATCGGCCAACCGCCCTGGCGTGTCAAGGCCTGCACGGCCGTCATGTAGACGCTGTCGATGTCCGGCCGCTCTTCACGGTCGACCTTGACGGCGACATAGCGTTCGTTGAGAACGCGCGCGATCTCAATGTCCTCGAACGACTCTTCCTCCATGACGTGGCACCAATGGCACGTCGAGTAGCCGACCGAAAGAAAGACGGGTCGATTTAATCGGCGCGCGTCGTCAAACGCTTCATCGCCCCATGCGAACCAATTCACCGGGTTGTGCGCGTGCTGACGCAGGTAGGGACTCGTCTCGAGGATGAGGCGATTGGTGAAGCTCGGCGTCTCGCCGTTGCGATGTCGCGTGCGCGGTATCTCTCCGCCGGGCCGATGGGCAGCCTCAATCTGCCGCGCGATCGACGCCGGAAATGGTTCTGCGCCCGGCGGCGCACCGATGGGCGGACGTTGAGGCAGGCGCATGGATCGGTCTTTATTCGCAGTGAGCGTATCACTGCCATGCAGCTCGGAATCTGTTGCCCGGGCCGCCGATACGCTTGGTGCTTCGACAAACGACGCGTCGCGCCGCGATGCTCTCAAAGCAGGTGCCGCACTCGTAACTGCCGTCGTACTCGCGAGCATCCGGCTTGCGTGACTCCGCACGAGTCCATTCTGCCGCGGTCCCAAGCAAGCTTGTAAAGCTTTCACTGTTCGGAAAACAAACCGAATGCGGGCACTTTTTGCACGCGCGTGCGCTCGAATGTCAGTGCTATTTAGGAGTTTTACTTGCGCACATTAGCAGCGCTCAGCTTGATTGTTGCATCGACGTCATGCCTCACCCCGTTTGTTTCTACCGCCGCCTCGGCCGCCGAGCCGTCAAGCGCCGACGGTAACCCAGGCTATTACACATATCACTACGATAACGAACGCACGGGCTGGAATCCGAAAGAGACGAAGCTCTCGACGGCTACGGTTGCTTCCGGCCGGTTCGGGCTCGTGCGGACGCTTGCGACCGACAGCGTCGTCTACGCGCAGCCACTCTATGCGCCGCAGGTGCGCACGCGCTTCGGGACGCGAAATGTCGTGTACATCGCGAGCGAAGGCGATAGCGTCTATGCATACGATAGCGACTCCGGGCAAGCGCTCTGGCGGCGTAACTTCACGGATCCCGCCGCGGGCATCACCGCCGTCGTGCGTACCTCGGTCGCGGATTGTCCCTCGATTTCGCCGACGATCGGCATTTCGTCGACTCCTGTGATCGATCCAGCCCGGCACACGCTCTACGTCGTGGACAAGATTCAAATAACCCGTAACGGAAACACGAGCTATCACAATCAGCTGCATGCGCTCGATCTGAGCGACGGGTCGGATCGCGTTTCCCCGGCGGAGATCGGCGGCTCCATTAAACTCGCGGATGGAAGCTCGACGACGTTCTTCGATCAGCGCCAGCAGAACAGGCCGGGTCTGGCGCTCGCGAACGGTGCGGTCTACGTCGCGTTCGGCAGCAGCTGCGACGCCGTCCCGGGAGCAGTTCACGGCTGGGTGTTCGGTTACGAAGCGTCCACGTTACGACATGTCGCGACGCTCGATACCACGGCGAGCGCTCCGGATACCTATCTCGGATCGATCTGGCAATCGACAGTTGCGCCCGCCGTCAATGCCAAGGGCGAGCTCTTCTTTGCAACCGGCAATGGAACGTTCGATCCGAGCGCCGGGCGCGGCAGTTACGGCGATAGCATTTTGCGTACGTCGTCCGAACTTGCCGTACGCGACTACTTTGCTCCCAAGAACAATTTGGCTCTCAGTATTACCGACCAAGATGTTGGATCGACGGGGGTCATGCTCGTGCCGTATGGTAAGGACACGCGCGTGCATCTCGCCGTCAGCGGAGCCAAAAACGGCGTTATGTACTTATTGAATCAGGACAACCTCGGCCACTACGATCCGGCGGCGAATCGAATCCTGCAAGAAATTACGCTCGAGAACGCTCCGAACTCGCTCTACGGCGGCCCAGCCTATTATCGGGGGTTCCTCTACTGGGGTGCGGGCGCGCAACCGATGCAGGCCTTTGCATTGAAGGTATCCCCTACACCGAAACTCGTCCCCGCTTCGCAAACGAAAAATAGCTTCCCGGGCGAAGGCGGCGAGATTCCGGCCGTTTCTTCGGATGGCACGAAGCCCGGTACTGCCGTCGTTTGGGCTACCACGCGCCCTCCGCAAGGTGGCACGATCGAGTTGTACGCTTACGACGCGCGCGATTTAGGGCGAACGCTCTTCAGCGGCGCAGCCGGACAATGGCTCGCCGCCGGCGACGCATTCCTGACGCCGACGGTCGCGGCCGGTCATGTATTCGTTCCGGGAGCCGGCCTAGGCGTAGCCGAATTCGGGCTGCGATAAGAACGAACTCGAAGATCTTTACGTCATTCCGAACTTCGCCGTCTTCGCCGATTCAAACTTTGGGATCGACCATCGGCGCGGGCGCATTGACGGAGGAAGCGTCGCAGTCGTGCGGCTCCGCGTCGTTCCCGTTACGAGGGATCGAACCGTGCGAAGCCGCACAGCAGCGTTGCACTTCGCACATCTGGAGGGACGATGCCGGGGATCGTAGCAATCGGTGCCGGTGAAAAGGGCCAGCTGCTCCTCGAGCACTGGGCGCGCAACGGCCACGAAATCGCCGCCGTGGCCAGCGCCGACGTCGTTCTCATCGATGTTGCGGCCGAGGATGTCGATCTGGTGGGGCTCAGTCCGAGCCTCGCCGGAAAGATTATCATCGACTGCAGCAGCGCCGAAAGCGAAAGCGCCCTGCGTTCCAAGATGTCGGGGGCCGAAGCGATCGCTGATGCGTGCCCGGCCGCTCGCGTTGTGAAGGCGTTTAACGTTATTAACGCGGCGACGTTGCGCGACGTCTTGAAGCACCCGGGTCCGGAAGTGGGCGCCGTATATCCCTCCGGCTATTTTTGCGGTGACGACCGTCAAGCAAAGACGCTCGTTGCCGGGCTCGTCTCGGAAGCCAATCTCGAACCGATCGATTGCGGACCGCTCGCCAACGCGATGCTGCTCGAAAGCCTGGGCGTTTTGAGTGACTACCTCGAAAAGCACGGTTGCGGACCGGTCTTTTCTATCAGTGTGGCGCGCGACGCTCGCGATCGGAGCCCTCTCGATTCGGTGCTGTAGCCGGCTCGCGCGCTTCCGCCTCAACGCGCTTATCTTCAACAGTGCCGCAAGACGTGAGATCGGTGCTGGGTTCGGCCGTGCGCTTCCTTCGTCGCAGCCCGGCCCATGGCGCGGTGTCGTGGCTTAGCGCGCCTTTTTTGCAGTCGGAAAAACGAGCGGCAGCATGTGACCGAATCGCGGCCTCGAGTGTCGGGTATGTGGGAGAGGAGGCTTGCGATCGAAAAAGACCTCATTCGGCACCTGTTTGAGGAAGAAGCATGGACGACGGAGGCCTGGTTAGTCGGGCCAGGAGCGGCGATTTCCATGCTGCCGAGCAGCTTCTCGCGCGCCATCAGAACATCGCATATACGGCTGCTTTGCGCCTCCTCGGTGAGAAGGCAGACGCCGAAGACGTCACTCAGGACGCCCTCGTGAAGGCGTACACTCGGTTGGGCGAGCTCCAGGACGGCGCCAGTTTCCCCGCCTGGCTGCGCCGGATTGCCGTCAATCTTAGCCTCAATGCCCTGCGCCGGCGCGGCCTGCTGCGCTTCGAACCGCTCGAAGGCACGCAAGCGGCGACGGACGGCGAGCGGCCGGCCCGTGACTTCATCGATGCCCAACAGCGGACGCCGGAGGAAGAGGCTTTGAGTACGGCGCTGCGAGACGAAATCGAAAGTCTGGTGCGGCAGCTTCCGGCCGAACAACGGGTGGCCGTCGTTTTACGGGATATGTACGGGTACGACGTCGCCGAAGTTGCCGAGCTGCAACGCTGCGGGCTTTCGGCGGCGAAAATGCGCATAACTCGGGGCCGGGCGCACCTGCGGCGTTTGCTGACCGGCGTGCGAGTTGAAGCGCCGGTCGAAGCCTAATGCTTGCTTTCGTAAATAACCGTAAAGCCGCTCGGCGCTTTTCCGGTCTCGCGGCGTCGCTCGTCGCTCAGAGGACGCTGTCCTTCTTCGCTCCTCCCGCCTTGCGAGTTCGAAAAATCGCTGTCGCTCTATTTACGGCTCTTTACGAAAGCAAACACTAGTGGCGCTCTTCGATGGCAGGCACGCGTCGGAAGAAGCGCTGCTTTCGCTTCTAGAGGGCGAACGGCCGGGGACCGAGCGCCTTCGCCGTCACCTACAACGATGCGATGTCTGCCAAGACCGGCTTGCCGAGTTGCGTCGCGTCCGTGTGTTGCTGCGCGAGGCAGCCGATTACGAAGCCGCTCCGGAGCGAGATCTCGCTTTCGGTGCGATGCGACGCCTGCATCGCCGTCATAGTGCGATTGCGAACGTGAACGAGTTTTTTGGGGCGCTCTTTGCGATCGTACGCGGCTTACGAACGCTCTTGGCCGCGGACGACGCTCCACCCGCCGACGCTCGGCCCAGCGCCAAATCGCCGCGGGGGGAGAGTCTGCATGGATGACGCGCGCCAAGCCTTGGCGGAACATTTCAGTTCTGTGGGGCGCTACTTTCCCAATCTTGTCGTAGCAGTCGTTATCACGCTGCTCGGGGGACTTCTCGGATGGATTGCGGCGCGTTTCGTCGCCGCGCTGCTCACACGCCTCGGGTTCGATCAGCTCGGCCAACGTACGGGACTGATCGACGATCTCGCCCGTGTCGGAATTGCAATGCGTCCCTCGCGTCTGGTCGGACGCATCACGTTGCTCGTAATTTTCGCTGCGGCATTCGTGCAGGCGGTCAACGGGCTCGAACTCGCTCCGATCTCGCAGACGCTCGGAACGTTCCTCACCTATTTACCGCACGTCGTATTAGCCGTCGTTCTCGTGCTTGTGGGCATCATCGTCGGAGATACCGTCGGTCGCGGCACCGCGGGCGCCATGTCGCGCTCGGGCGTGCTTTACCACGAGGTCGCGGGAACCGTCCTGCGCACGACGATCATCGTGCTTGCGGTCCTGATGGCGTTGCAGCAGCTAACCGTCGAGTCGTCTTTCCTCTTCTACGTTTTGCTTGTCGCCTTCGGCGCCGTTGCGCTAGCGTTTGCAATAGCCGGCGGCTGGGGTGCGCGCGCGTTTGCTGAAAACCTGGTTGCAGCGCGATACGTCGAACGTCACTTGCGCGTCGGCACGTTTATTCGCGTGGCGGGGCAAACCGGCGCCGTCGAACGGCTCGACGCCACGTGCACGATCGTGCGCACGGCGGACGATCGGACGGTCCTGTTTCCCAACGGCCTCCTCGCTCGTTCCGTCATAGAAGCCGCCACGCGCCCCCTCGACTCCAAATCCGCATCCGCAGCCGTATCCGAGTCCGGCGCTTAGCTCCCATTACCGGCTCGAGCGCTGCGGCATGTGACCGATAGCGAGCAATGGTTGTCTTAAGCACGTGACACGTCGATAGCAAAAGCGCGCGGGCGAACGCACGGCTGCGTTCGCCCGCAACCGGATACGCGTGTACCATCTTAGCGTACGATATTGAGAGGAACAATGTCTACTTCTAATTCTGCGTTCGGCGCGAGTGCGCAAAACGCCGCTGCGATCTTCGTCGATCGCGAAAGCGCGGCGGATGCATTAACCGAACTCCACCACGCGGGCTTCCGGCAGGTTTGGCTCGGAGTTACGCGGGCGGGAGCCGGAAGTGATGCTGCGCCGACGATCGAGTCCGATAATTTGGGCGGTTTTATGGAGTCGATGGGGCGCTTCTTCAGCGGTGAGGAATCGCGCGGGCAGGCGTTGCACGAAGCGCTGGTCGCTCACGGGCTGACGGACGAAGAAGCACGCCGGATCGATACGTCGATCGCTCCGGGAAACGCCGTCGTCATCGTCGACGGCGAGAACGATCTCGACGAAGCCACCGCCATTCTCGAAGAGACGGGCGGGGCGCTGGCGGATGCGGCTACGGCCGGCGGTATGCGGCCGGGAGCACCGAGCCGCTTTCCTGACAATTCCGACGATGTGCGCCGGATCGAATTGCGTGAAGAGCGCTTAGCAATAGATAAAGAGCGCGTGCAGAGTGGTGAAGCGCGCATCGGCAAGCGCGTCCTTTCGGAGCAGCAATCGTTCGAAGTGCCGGTTTTCCATGAAGAATTATACGTGGAACGCGGTCCGGCGCTTGGCAATGCGGACGCAACTTCGACCGCTCCGATCGGCGCCGGCGAAGAGATTCGGGTTCCACTCACGGAAGAACGTATCGATATTACGAAGGCCACCGTCGTACGCGAAAAGGTTGCGATCGGTAAACGTCGTGTCGAGGGAACCGATCATATCGGTGAGACCGTAAAGCGTGAGGAACTCGTCGTCGACGAAAGTCCTGTTCGCGAACGCTGATCGCGCTCGGCGCGGAGCGGCGGCCGTCGCGCGCCGAAAACAAAATACGTATTTTACTTGGCAGCTACTCTTAAAGGAGCAATCATGGCTGGAATACTCTGGGGAATCATCAGCATTCTCTTCGTCTTATGGCTCGTGGGGCTGGTCGCTCACATCGGCGGCGGACTCATTCATATCGTGCTCGTCATCGCCGTCATTCTGCTCGTCTTCAACCTAGTCACGGGGCGAGGCGCTCGCATCTAAACCCGTGGTTCCACCGTTCGCCGGCGCGGATCGCTTTAAGAGCAGACGCCGGCGAAAGGGTGGTGATGGGTTGCCTACGTTATGGCCTATGGCCTAATACTTTAATCTCGTTCGCCGGGGGAACGGCCGGCCGCTCCTGCTGATTCACGGAATCGGCGGACGCTGGCGCTCGTGGTCTCCGGTTCTGGCCGAGCTTGCCCGGGACGCGAAGTGATCGCCGTCGATCTGCCGGGCTTTGGGGAAACGGCACCGCTTACGGGCCGCGTTTCGATCGAGACGCTCGCGGATGCCGTAACGGCATTTTTGGATGAGAACGGTCTGCGCGATATCGACACCGTCGGCAGCTCGATGGGAGCTCGTTTAGCGCTCGAACTCGCGCGGCGTGGAGTCAAGAGTACGGCGTAAGCAACGGGACCGCGTCTCGCGCCCTCGACGTAGGGGCCGTCGACGCAGTCTCGCAAGCGACGTGTTCGCAACTGCTCATAAGCGGTCGGCATTACGCGTACTCCGTCGAGTCGAGTCAAGATGACAGAGATTGCACGAGATACGAAAGACGCTGAAGCAGTGTTCGGGAGCGCCGTGCCTTACCGTATCGCGTCCGGTAGCGTACTCGGTCATGCGATCGTCACGCTGACGGCGGACGCTTCGATCGCGAGTTGGAATCCGGTTGCGACGAATATTTTCGGTTACCCGGCAGACGAAATGATCGGCCGCCCTTTTTCGGCCTTGTTTCGCGTTGAAGACGTCGCCGCAGAAACGCCGGCGGCATAGCGCGGACATTGTTTGCACGCTCGTCCTGCTCGCACGGAGTCTGAAGCTGCGGGCGATCGAAGAGGCGTCGCGTCGCGAGCAGAAGCGCAATACTTGAGCAAAATCGGTTGCGATTTCGCGCACGGGCCCTACTTCAGCGATTCTATCGACGCGGAAGCGAGCGACGGTTCGAGGTAAGACGTTTAACGCCCATTTTCGGTAACACGGTCGTATCGCTTCGTGGCCGTATAGCGCGGGAGGACGGTTCGACTCGGTTGAGGGCAAGGATAGTTCGGATCGTTCGGGTTAGCGTAAGAGGCCGCGTCCGGCGGCGGTAGGAAGCAAGGTAGCAATGGCCCAGAGACTCGACGCCCGGCCTATTCGCGCCCCGCGCGGTACGACGTTACGTGCGCGCTCCTGGCAAACCGAAGCGGCACTTCGAATGCTGATGAATAATTTGGATCCCGACGTCGCCGAAAGGCCGGACGAGCTCGTGGTCTACGGCGGCATCGGCAAGGCCGCGCGGGACTGGCCTTCGTACGAACGCATCGTCGCCGAACTCGAACGTCTCGGCGACGATGAAACGCTCGCCGTCCAATCGGGTAAACCCGTCGGCGTGTTTCGCTCGCACTCGGACGCTCCGCGCGTCCTGCTTGCGAACTCCAATCTCGTTCCGCACTGGGCGACATGGCGGCACTTCAACGAACTCGACCGGCGCGGGCTTATGATGTACGGCCAGATGACGGCGGGTTCGTGGATATACATCGGAAGTCAGGGCATCGTGCAGGGCACCTACGAGACGTTTATGGAGTTGGGGCGCCGCCATTACAACGGTAGTCTGGCCGGAAAGTGGATCTTGAGCGCGGGCCTAGGCGGGATGGGTGGCGCGCAACCGCTCGCAGCGACGATGGCCGGCGCGTCGATGCTGATCGTCGAGTGCGACCCGGAGCGCGTCGCGAAGCGGTTGGAAACCCGTTACCTCGATCGGGCTGCAGATTCGCTCGAGGAAGCGCTGGTGATGATCGAAGAAGCGCGGCAGACGCACGTCGCCATTTCGGTTGCGGTCGTCGGTAACGCCGCGGAGGTGCTACCGGAGCTCGCGCGGCGGGGCGTACGCCCGGATGCCGTGACCGATCAAACGTCGGCTCACGATCCGGTCAACGGCTATCTGCCGCTCGGCTGGAGTCTCGAGCGTTGGCGGGCGGAGCGCGGGCGCGACCCGGAGGCCGTGGCCGAAGCCGCGCACCGCTCGATCGTCGCGCACGTGAGGGCGATGCTCGAATTTCACCGCCTCGGCATTCCGACGTTCGACTACGGCAACAATATCCGGCAGGCCGCGTTCGACGCGGGCTTACGCGAGGCGTTCGAGTTTCCGGGATTCGTACCGGCCTACATTCGACCGCTCTTCTGCCGCGGGATCGGCCCGTTCCGCTGGGTCGCGCTGTCCGGCGATCCGGAAGACATTCGTAAAACGGATGCCAAAGTCAAAGAGCTGCTCCCGGACGATGCCGCCTTGCACCGCTGGCTCGACATGGCACATGGCCGGATCGCCTTCCAAGGCCTGCCGGCGCGCATCTGCTGGGTCGGGCTCGGGGACCGCGACCGTATCGGACTCGCGTTCAATGCGATGGTGGCGAGTGGGGAACTCGCCGCGCCCATCGTCATCGGGCGCGACCATCTGGATAGCGGCTCCGTCGCCAGCCCCAATCGCGAAACCGAAGCGATGCGCGACGGCTCCGACGCCGTCAGCGACTGGCCCCTGCTCAACGCGATGCTGAGCGTAGCGGGCGGGGCGACCTGGGTGTCGATCCATCACGGCGGCGGCGTCGGTATGGGGTTTTCGCAACATGCCGGGGTCGTCATCGTGGCGGACGGAACATCCGCAGCAGCGCGCCGGATCGCGCGCGTGCTGTGGAACGATCCGGCGAGCGGCGTCGCTCGGCACGCGGATGCGGGTTACGAATCGGCACTCATTTGTGCGGCCGAACACGGATTGCGCCTACCGATGCACCTGTGAGCGCGACCGCGCCGGGAAACACGATGCTTACGTGGCGCGCGGGCCAGCTGTGCGCGGCAGATCTCCGCAGGCTGCTGCGCTCGAACGGTGCTGCGCGGCTCGATCCGGCGGCTCGCGTCGATGTCGAACGCGCGGCCGCGGTCGTGAGCACTATCGCCGGGCGCGATGCGAGCGTCTACGGAGTAAACACGGGCTTCGGAAAACTCGCGCACACGCCGATTCCCCGCGAACGGCTCGCGGAACTGCAATATAATCTCGTCATATCGCATGCGTGCGGAGTCGGGGCGCCGCTTCGCCCGGATGTCGTGCGGCTCGTCCTCGCGTTAAAGATAAACTCGCTCGCGCGCGGTTATTCGGGCGTGCGGTGGGCCATCATCGAAATGCTACTCGAATTCCTCGCAAACGACGTCGTGCCGATGATGCCGGGCAAAGGCTCCGTCGGTGCGTCGGGTGATCTCGCGCCGCTGGCCCATCTTGCAGCGTCGCTCATCGGCGTCGGCGACGCCTTTCATGCGGGAACGCGCATGCCCGCTCGAGTCCTGCTCGAGCGGTTTAACCTCGAGCCGCTCGTGCTCGGCGCGAAAGAAGGGCTCGCGCTGTTGAACGGTACGCAGGTTTCGACGGCGCTCGCGCTCGCCGGTCTGGTCGGCGCAGAAGATCTGCTCGCGGCGTCGCTCGTCGCCGGCGCGCTTTCGACGGAAGCTGCGCTCGGCAGCATCATGCCCTTCGACGCGCGGATACAGGCCGTGCGCGGCCACCCGGCGCAAAGCGATATCGCAGCGTTGCTCATGACGTTGCTGGCAAATTCGGACATCAACGCTTCGCATCGGGATTGCGGACGCGTTCAGGATCCCTACAGCTTGCGCTGCATGCCGCAGGTTTTCGGAGCCTGCCTCGCCACCTTGCGCACGGCGTGCGATACGCTCGTCATCGAAGCGAATGCCGTTTCCGATAATCCGCTCGTTTTTGCCGATACCGAAGAGATTCTTTCGGGTGGCAACTTTCACGCGGAACCCGTGGCGCTCGCTGCCGATGCGCTCGCCATAGCGATTGCCGAACTCGGCAACATCTCGGAACGGCGCACGGCGCTTCTGGTCGATCCGGCCTTTAGTCTACTGCCGGCGTTTTTGGCGACCAATCCCGGGCTCGAGTCGGGCCACATGATAGCGCAGGTTTCCGCTGCTGCGCTGGCTTCGGAAAACAAGCTGCTCGCGCATCCTGCGAGCGTCGATTCGATACCGACGTCCGCCGGGCAAGAAGACCACGTCAGTATGGCGACGCACGCCGCGCGGCGATTAGAAGAGATGCTCGATAACGCGGCCGCGATCGTAGCGATCGAAATGCTTGCGGCCGCCCGCGGAATCGCCTTCCGGCGTCCGCTGCAAACTTCGGAACCCCTGGAACGCGCGCTGTGCGAAATCGAACCGGACGGGTCAAGCAGCGGCGACCGCTATCTCGCGACCGACATCGAACGGGTGAGCGCGCTCGTTCGTAGCGGCCGCTTTACCGCGCTTGCGAGCGGCATTCTACCGACCACGGCGTGACGGAAAGAGACGCTTCAGGGTATGCTGCGGATTGTGCGAGCGGGCGCTGCTCAAAGCAGCGAGACTCCCGCGGCGACCACCCCGGCGCACGTATTGCTGCCGAGCCAGTAACAAATCTCCGCGGGCGATGCGACGTCCCAAAGTGCGAGGTCGCAGCGCATGCCCGGGCGCAGTTCGCCGCGATCGTGCAAGTCGAGAGCGAGCGCAGCGTTGCGCGTTACGCCCGCAAGAGCTTCCTCCGGGGTAAGGCCGAATAAGACGCACGCCATATTAAGGATAGTCGTCGTGCCGAGGATCGGCGACGTGCCCGGATTGCAATCCGTCGCGAGCGCCATCGGTACGCCGTATCTTCGTAGCGCGGCCAGGGGCGGCTTTGCATGCTCTTGTAAAAAATAATAGGCCCCGGGCAGGAGTACCGCGACGGTACCGGCGGCTGCGAGCGCCCGCACGCCGTCTTCCGTAGTACGTTCGAGATGATCGGCGGAGAGCGCCCCGAAGCGGGCGGCGAGTGCGGCGGCGCCGGTCTCCACGATCTGGTCGGCATGTACTTTGAGCGGAAGCCCGAGCGCCGCCGCCACCTCGAGCACGCGCGTCGCTTCTTGCGCCGAGAACGCGATCGCGTCGCAGAAGACATCGACCGCGTCGGCAAGTTTTTCTGCCGCGATGCGCGGCAACATGACGTCGCAAATCAATTCGAGATAAGCCGCGCGCCGCCGGGCGTATTCCGGCGGCACGACGTGAGCTCCCAAATACGTCGCACGGACCGTTATCCCGACCGCCTTTTCCAGGCGTCGCGCGATCGCGAGCATGCGCAGCTCCGTCGTGACGTCGAGGCCGTACCCCGATTTAATTTCGACGGTCGTCGCCCCGCCCGCGACCAGAGAGCGCAGGCGGCGTTCGGCGAAAGCGAACAGGCTCGCCTCGTCCGCCGCGCGCGTCATGGCTACGGTATGCGCGATGCCGCTCTCGCTGTTCGCAGCCGCAACGTAAGTGTGACCGGCCGCACGGCGTTCGAAATCCGCCACCCGCTCACCGCCGAAGACGAGATGCGTGTGCGGCTCGACGAAGCCGGGCGTCATCCAACGGCCGCCCACGTCGACGACGCTACGCGCGAACGTCTCGGGCCGTTGCGGCAGCTCGGCCATGGAACCGAGCCACGCGATTTTTCCTTCGCTCGCCGCGAGCGCAGCGTTGCGTAGCGTGCCGTACGCGCCGCGGTCGCGCTGCATTGTTGCCAGATGGGCATTAATCCATAACGTGTCGTACGGAAGCATGCATGGTGCTCTTCGCCGAGCTAGCGCTGCTTCCCGAGGGCTGGGCCGAGCGCGTGCGCATAGAGATCTCGGCCAGCGGCACGATCGAAGACCTGGCAACGAAAAGTTCTGCCGTCGCCGGCGACACGAGCGTCCACGCCGTGCTGCCGGGCATGCCGAATCTGCACAGTCATGCTTTCCAACGCGCGATGGCGGGACGCGCGGAGCGGCGGACGCCTGCGGGCGACGATTTCTGGGACTGGCGTTCCGAGATGTACGCGCTCGCCGCCGGACTCGATCCGGATTCGTTATACGCGATCGCGCTCAATGTCTATCGCGCAATGTTGGCTGCAGGTTACACGTCGGTTGCCGAATTCCATTACGTGCATCGGGATCCGAACGGGCGTTGGTACGCGGAGCGTGGTGCTATGGCGAAGGCTCTGATAGCGGCTGCTCGCGAAGCGGGCATAGCGATCGCGCTTATGCCCGCCCTCTACGCCCACGGCGACATGGGCGCGGCACCTTTGGACGCGGCGCGTAAACGTTTTGCCACCGGCGTCGACGACGTGCTGGCGCTCGCCGAAACACTGCGCGCGGAATATGCGGCTGACTGCGACGTCGTTATCGGGGTTTGCGCACATTCGCTGCGGGCAGTCACGCCTGCCGAACTCGCCGCGCTCGTCGCCGGCTCGCCGAGCGACGTCCCGATCCACATGCACGTTGCCGAACAGGTGCGCGAGGTCGAAGCGGTCGAACGCGTCCTCGGTGCGCGCCCCGTGAGTTGGTTACTCGCGAACGCAGAAATCGGTAAGCGGTGGTGTCTCGTTCACGCGACGCATATGAACGCTGCCGAACGCCGCGCGTTAGCCCGGAGCGGCGCCGTCGTCGGTCTGTGCCCCACGACCGAAGCGAACCTCGGCGACGGTATCTTTCCTTTCGGCGCCTATCTCGACGACGGCGGAGCGTTCGGCATCGGCTCCGATAGCAACGTATCTATCGACGTCGTTGAAGAATTACGCTGGCTGGAGTACGGTCAACGGCTGGTAACAGGGCGGCGCCATGTCTCCGCGCGACGCGAAATCCTTTCCTGTGGCGACGCGCTCTATTCGGCTGCCGCGTCCGGTGGCGCGCGGGCGGTCGGCAGGCACGCGGGAGCCGTCGCTACGGGTTACCGCGCCGATCTCATCGTACTGGAATCCGATGCGGATCGTTCGTTCCTGCTCGACCGTTATATTTTCGCAGCAGATCCGATACGACCACACAAAATTATGGTTTCCGGGCGGTGGAAAATTTAGCTTGAAGATGCGAGGCGATATTAACCCCAAACGCGAATTAAAGCCCACATGCCTAACATTACCAAAATCGAACAAGAAATTAGAGACCTGGAAGGATTCGACGTTTCGATTCGTGCCGACAATGGTTTAGCTTCGAAACGCATGCCAAGCTATCTCGCCAAGCACGAGCGTAAGGCGCGACAGAGTCATACCGTCGCCGATTGGAAGCGTCTTAGATTCGAAGTCGACTACCCCGATCTTGAAGTCGACGTACTTGACATAAGCGGGAAAAAGGTTACTGGCAAGATGCGTTTAGAGCGCCTTCGTTCCATGTACGAATAATCGCTACGTCGTACTAACGTGTCGGGTTGCCTCGGAGAGTAGAGAAACGGGACGACGAAGTCGGCCCGTTTTAACGTACTCGGTCACGAGGATCGACGTCATTACGTTAACCGGGTCGATTGCTAGCTGATACTAAGAGCGTATCGGCTATACCCGGGTTTCCCCCGTATGCTCATGCAAGATGAGACGTAGCCGAATTGGCGATTGCGCGCAGCACAAGCGCCATAGCTTCGTAAGTAATCCGTCGCAGGATGGGCCTATCGGATCGTTCCCCGGTCGTATTCGCCGGCGCGCAGCTGCACGATCACCGTCGCCTCGACCATTTGCAGATTGCGGCCCCCTCGCTCGAAACTTCGAAACCGCATGATCCCGGCGCGCTCCTAGCCTGTCCCCGTGAGGCCGTGTCGGTGGCGGTTGCTGCTCGCTTGAAGGGCGCGGGGGCTACCTGGCTTCCGCACTCCCTTTGCCGCGACGCTAGCTTTCCGCCGACCGCTGCGATATAATCGGTGGGTTGCCGTCTTCCGAGGACGAGGGCCGGCACATCGAATCCGGGCTCTGACCCGGTCGTGGGCGTTTTTGCGCCTCACGTGTGTAGGGTATCCGGCGCTTCTGCGGCGCCGTGTTGCCGTCTCCACCTACATGAAAAGAGGAATCCATGGCCAGCAGCACCGCGTCCAAGAAGCGAAATTCCGCCAAAAAAGAGCGCCGGCCCAAGCGCAAGATCTGTAATTTCTGTGCTGACAAGATCACGGAGATCAACTATAAGGATGTTACGCGGTTGCGGAAGTACATCTCCGAGCGCGGCAAGATTCTGCCGCGGCGGATCAGTGGCAGCTGCGCGAAGCATCAACGCTTGCTGACCGTCGCCGTGAAGCGAGCACGCGTCATCGCTTTCCTGCCGTTCGTCTCCGAGTAACGCATGAAGATTATTTTGTTGAGCGACGTAAAGTCGCTCGGTACGACCGGAACCGTCGTCGAAGTTGCCGATGGATATGCTCGCAACTTCCTTCTCCCGCGGAATCTCGCGGCTGAGGCGTCGAAGGGATCGCTAGCGCTGCTCGAACAGCAGCGTAAGGCGAAAGCGCGACGCGATGCAGAAGCCGTCGCGAACGCCGAAGCGCTCGGAAAGCAACTCGAAGGTTTGCTCTTGAGCGTGCCGGCGAAGGCGGGTGGCAACGGCCGCCTGTTCGGCGCGGTTACCAACGGCGACGTTGCGGCCGCGATTGCGCGCGAACTCGGCGTGGAAATCGACCGCCACAAAATCGACGTACCGGACAATATCAAGTCGCTCGGCAGCTATCCGGTCGAGATAAAGCTGGGGAAGAACATTCTGGCGAAAACCACGGTGAAAGTGGTCGCAGCGCCGAACTGATCCGCTATGGCTGCAGGAGCCGATCCCGTATCCGTTGCTCGATTCCGTCGCAAGTATGCGGGTGACGATGGTCTTCGCCGTTACGTCGCCGCGCTGTACGATGTGTTGGCGAACGCGATCGGCGCCGAGAAAATGGTGCTACGTGCGGGTAAACTCGACGCGCTCAAGTTGATGCGCTCGAGCGTGCTTCCCGAGCGGATACTCGCCTTGCAGCGTCTCGTCTTCGAAGATCCGACGCTCGAACGTTTACCGCAACCCGGTAAGTTTCGCGATGCGATCGCCGAGATTGAAGATGGCCTCGCGGATCTCGTGGCGCAACACAACGTCGAAACGCAGATCGAGAGCAAAGTCAACGTGAAGATCGCGGAGCGCCATCAAGAGTATCTAAAGGACCTCAAGATCGAGGCGCTTCGCGAGGACGGCGGCCCGGAAACGGCCGCGACGCAGAAGAAGCTCGAGGAACTCGTCGCCCTCGATGGCCGTAAGCTCTCCGCATCCGCCCTTGGGTTATTACGTCCGGCCCGGCTGAGCGAAGTCGTCGGGCAAAAGTCCGCAATCGCCTCGCTCCTGGCAAAGATCTCATCGCCTTTCCCGCAGCACGTCATCCTGTACGGGCCGCCGGGTGTGGGCAAGACGACCGTAGCGCGGTTGGCGCTGGAAGTTGCGAAAGCCCGCTCGTATACGCCTTTCGCGCAGGATGCCCCGTTTGTGGAAGCTAGCGGCGCCACGCTGCGCTGGGATCCGCGCGAGACGACGAATCCGCTTTTAGGCAGCGTTCATGACCCGATTTATCAAGGCAGCCGGCGCGACTTTGCGGAGGCCGGCATCCCGGAGCCGAAACTGGGCCTCGTCACGAAAGCGCACGGCGGCGTCTTGTTTATCGACGAACTCGGCGAAATGGATCCGTTACTGCAAACCAAGCTGCTGAAGGTGCTGGAAGATAAGCGTTTCGGTTTCGAGTCTTCGTATTACGACGCGACCGATCCCAACGTGCCTGCCTATATCAAGAAATTATTTACCGACGGCGCACCGGCAGATTTCGTTTTGATCGGAGCTACGACGCGCGACCCCGGCGAGATCGATGCCGCGATTCGGTCGCGCTGCGCCGAGGTCTATTTCGAACCGCTTACCGAAGCGCAGATCCGTGAAATCGTCACGCAGGCGGCGAAGCGCTTGGACGTCAAACTCGCGCGTCGCGTATCCGATCTCGTCGCTTCATATACGATCGAAGGCCGCAAAGCCGTGCAGATTCTGGCCGACGCGCACGGTCACGCGCTGTATCGCGAGCTCGGAGGCGCTCCCGCAGCCGTCCGTAGCGTAGCCGCGACGATAGTGGAGCAAGATATCACGACGGTCGTCCAAGCCGGCCGGCTCGTCCAGCATACGCCCGTGCGGGCCAAACGCGGCCGCGCGGTTGGGCAAACGTTCGGCCTCGCCGTCGCGCATCACGTCGGCAGCGTTATTGAAATCGAAGCAGCGGCGTTCCTGGCCCCCGAACGCCGTAAGGGGACGGTGCGCTTCAACGAGACCGCAGGGTCGATGGCGAAGGATAGCGTTTTTAATGCGACATCGGTCGTGCGTGCCGCAACCGGAATCGATCCGCTCGATTACGACGTTCATGTGAACGTCGTCGGCGGCGGAAATATCGACGGCCCCTCCGCCGGTTTGGCCGTTTTCCTCGCATTGTATTCGGCTATCGCGAAGATGCCATTGCCGCAGGACGTCGCGGTAACGGGCGAAGTGTCGATTGCGGGTAAAGTGCGCGCCGTCGGCGGCATAACCGAAAAATTGTATGCGGCGAGGCAAGCCGGTATGCGACTGGTCCTGCTGCCGCGCGAGAACGAACGCGACATCGATGCCTCGATCGGCGGAATCAAGATCGTACCGGTACGGGATATTACGGAAGCTTTCGAAGCGCTCGGAATGGTCCGTCCCGGGCCGCCCGTACGCCGCACGCGCAAGGCCGTTTCGTAGTGGCGGTCTTCACTTCGAACCCGGGCAGCATCGATCGCGTGCCCCCGAACAACCTCGAGGCCGAGATGGCCGTCATCGGATCGATCCTCGTCGACCGCGAAATGATGGCCGCCGTCAGCGAGATTCTCACGTCGGCGGACTTTTACGCCCACGTGCACGAGACGATCTTCACCGCACTGGGGCAGCTCTACGAACGCGGCGAACCGCTCGATAAGATTACGCTCGCCGAAGAGTTGAGGCGTCGGGATCTGCTCGAGAAAGTCGGCGGTTTGCCGTACGTGACGTCGCTCATGGATACCGTTCCGACGGCGGCGTCGGCTGAATATTATGCCAATATCGTACGCGAAAAATCCTCGCTGCGCGGTTTAATCCACGCCGGGACGCAAATCACGCGCATCGGGTTTGAGAACGAGGAAGACGTCGAAGGCGCGCTCGATCGTAGCGAACAGATCGTGTATGAAGTTGGGCGCCGTCAAAAGCACGGTGAATTCTCGCCAATCTATAAGTTACTCAAGGGCACGTTCGAGCAAATCGACCGGCTCTATCACAGCCGAGGTAACCGGACCGGGCTAACGTCGGGCTTCGTCGATATCGACGAATATACGGCGGGATTCCAACCGGGGAACTTCGTCATTCTGGCGGCGCGGCCGGCGATGGGTAAGACGTCGATGGCGCTTACGATGGCGGCCGCCGCCGCCCGCGAGGAACAAAAACCGGTCGCGTTTTTCTCACTCGAAATGACGAATGAAGAACTCGTAACACGTCTGCTCTGCGCCGAAGCGCGCATCAACGGGCAACATCTGCGGCGGGGCAACATCCGCGATCCCGAATGGGAGAAAATTTCGAAGGGGATGAGCGCTCTCTCGGAGCTTCCGATCTACATCGACGATTCGGGTACGATCACCGTTACGGAGATTCGCAGCCGCTGCCGGCGCTTGCAATCGGGCGACGGTCTCTCAGCCGTGTTCATCGATTATCTGCAGCTGGTGCGGCCCGGCGCGACCGGGAAGCTGCAAAACCGTAATGACGAACTCTCCGACATTTGCCGGACGTTGAAGGCGACGGCCAAGGATCTCCAAGTGCCGATCTTTGCGCTCGCGCAGCTCAATCGCGGTGTCGAGTCGCGTAACGATAAGCGTCCGATGCTTTCCGACTTACGCGATTCCGGTGCGATCGAACAAGAAGCCGACATGGTCACGTTTCTGTACCGCGACGCGTATTACAATCCCGAGAGCGCGCCCGAACCCGACCTCACGGAATTTATCATCGCCAAATCGCGTAACGGTCCGACCGGCACCGTCAAGCTGCGGTTCGAAAAAGAGTTTACGACCTTCCGTCCCTACGGTGACATCAGCCACTACTCGGGGCCTTAGCGTTACGGTCGAACGGTCGTCTCGGCCAGCTCGTGCATATCCGGATCGCCCAGACCGTGCTGCAGATAGGACCGTGAGAGCTTAACGTATTCTGGACCGCCGTGATCGACCCATGCGAAGGCCGCCCCTTGCAGCTGTCTTTTCACGACGGCGGGGGCACCCGCCGCAAGCACTTCGGGCGGAATACGGGCACCCATAGCGACGACGCTGCCGGCCGCGATCAGCGTTCGACTGCCGACCGACGCGCCGTTGAGCACGACGGCATTCGTACCGATCAGCGCTCCGTTCCCGATCGTGCAATCTTCCAGCGTCGCGCAATGGCCGATCGTTACGTCTTCGCCGACGATCGTCGCGTTATTTTCCGAGACGTGCAGCACCGCGTTATCTTGGACGTTCGAGCGGGCACCGATACGGATCGGGCCGTTGTCGGCGCGAATGACCGTTCCGAACCAGATGCTCGCTTCGGCCCCGACTTCGACGTCGCCGATCAAGACGGCGGTCGGCGCGACGAATGCGCTCGGGTGGACTCTCGGGATCTTGCCTTTGTATTCGATGAACATCGGCGCTCCAAGGCGAAAGGGACGGGTTCGCCGCCTTTCCTTTCGCACATCGAGGTCCCTCGTGAGTCAGCATCGTCACCTAACGCCGCTTCGCGGAACGAAAGCGACGCCGCGCCCGCAGCCGGGCAAGCCCGAGTATAGCGCCGTGAATTACCGGTATGCGGGCCAAACGGGACATATCCACGAGGTCGTTACGATCGGAGGCAAAGAGCTGGCAAAGGTCGGTTTCGACGATCGTAAGATCGTCTATTATCTGCTCGCCGATCTCGAACTCGACGACGGCGCACCACGCGGAACCTTTCACGATAAACCCGAATAGCTTATATGCGCGGGAGACCCTCGTTCAACCCACCGGCGACGTCCTGCGCTTGGACTTCGAGCCCGACGCCGAGAAAGATAAGTTCGATTGAACGGCGATCCACGCGTTCGCCGCTCAGACAGCGCGTTAGCGTTCGCAGGCCGACTTTCGCGCGGGCCGCACATTCGGCGAGCGTCAGACGTCGCGCCAGCCGGACGTCCGCGACGAGCAGTTGCCGGCGCGCGAAAAAGAAACGTTCGATGCCGTTCCGTGAAAGCGATACCCCACGCCGCCTGAGAACCTCGCCGCGGGCGCGCGCGGCCTGTGTTTCTTGCGTCATCGATTGCTCTGCCTAAGAAACGAACGGGACGCCACTTAAGATTGGGTAGGGTGCACTAATGTTGAGGCTCCGCATCGGGCGACGAAAGTCGGCGCTGGCTGGAAAGAACATCGTCGTAACCGGCGGCGGCCGCGGTCTCGGCTTGCAGATTGCTCGCGAAGCAGCACGCCGTGGAGCGCGCATCGGCCTTTGTGCGCGCGTCGGAGCCGAGCTCGAGGCGGCGCAACGCGAGCTGGAAGCAAGCGGCGCGAAGGTCGTAACCTGCGTTTGCGACGTTCGCGAGGATGCCTCGGTCGAGGCAGCGTTCGCTCGCTTCGAGACCGAACTAGGGCCGCCCGACGCGCTCTTCAATGTAGCCGGCATTATCGGCGTCGGTCCGATCGAGGCGTTGGCGCTACGCGACTTCCGCGCTGCGATAGAAACAAATTTTCTTGGCGCAGTGCGGGCGACCTACGCGGTGTTGCCCGGCATGCGCGCGCGCAAGAGCGGAGCGATCGTGAACGTTACGTCGATCGGAGGCGCGATCGCAGTGCCGCACATGCTTCCCTACTGCGCGAGTAAATTCGCGCTGCTCGGATTCTCCGAGGCGCTGCATGCGGAAGTGGCGCGCGACGGCGTGCGCGTAACGACGATCGTACCCGGCCTCATGCGCACGGGTAGCCCGCCTCACGCTACGTTCGCGGGTCAAGCGAAGAAAGAATACGCCCTCTTCGCGCTCGGCGATGCGACGCCCATAACCTCCGTCTCGGTCGAACACGCCGCTAAGCTGATCGTTGCCGGTTGCGAACGCGGTGCCGCGCGCGTCGTCGTGTCGTGGCAAGCGAAACTGGCACTCCTAATAAATAGGATTTCACCCGCGCTCATGCGCGAAACGCTCACGCTCGCGGGGCGAGTTCTCCCGCGCGGCGGCGACCGGCCGCAACACCAATCCGGGTTTGCAAGCGAATCGGTAGCGACCGCGTCGCCGATCAACGTCCTCTCGAAGGAGGCGTCGGAAACGCAGAACGAGACGATCGCTCCCACATAACCGAGAGCGATCGTAGCGCGTTACTCGAGGAAATGCCACCAGACGATCGATCCGATACCCGTCGCCTGGTCGTAGCCTTTCTTCGCGCAATAACCGGCGCTCGTCGTGGCGTTGCAGCCGGCGGTGATATCGTGAAACAACGCGCCGTACTTTGGACGGGAGTAACCGTTTCTGGCGAAGACACGGTACGCAGCAACGGCTGCAAGACCGGAACGACCGCCTTCAAACTGATTTACTTCGGTTAATGCAGAGCCGTAGAGTGGCGATGAAAGGGACGTACCGCCGCTCGGATTGTAGTTCGAGTTCCACGTTCCACGATAGTACAATGCCATGCCGGTGTTGGGGTCGGCATCGAACGATACGTCCGGCAAGTTTCGGCCCCTCCTGATCACGCCTGGAACGGTCGACTGCCATGAAGGCAAGGCAAACAGTTGCGAGACACCGCCGCCCGTCGCGTTGAAGCCGTCGCTGTTCCATGCCGTCTCTGAAACGTGCTGCCCCGTACTGTCGACGCGAAGCGAGGTCCCGCCGATGGCCGCGAAGTGCAGTCCACTGGCTGGCATCGACACCGTATTTGCCCCGAAGCTGCACTCATCGGAACCGAAATCGCCCGTCGATGCATGAAAGGTGATGCCCTTTGCGGCGCCTTGCGTCGCGATGTGATCCCAAGTCTTTGCGCCACTGGGATCGCCTGTTTCGCAACCGCCGAAGCTTGAATTTGCAGTGTCGACCAGATTATCGGAAACGACCTTATTGTAGGCGTCCGTTATATACTGGTCGCTATTGAAGCTCGGCATTTCGTAGACATACAGCTTCGTGCCAGGCGACGTCGAGACGAGCGCCTCGACGTCGAGCGTCGTTTCGAGCGAGTCGGAACTGCCGTCACCCCCGGGCGGTCCTCCGTCGACCTTGATGCGCACGGTCTTAGGTCCGGTCCGCATCACATGAAAATAAGAAAGATAGGCGGCAAGGTCGGAATCGAGAAAGTCCGCGTCGATTACCACTCCCGATGTTCGGCCTGCTCCATCGTACGTTTTGCCGTTGACCGTGTGCACTGCCGGGAAATCATACCCTTTCAAGAACGCGAGCGGGCCGAAGCCGGCGAACCCGGTTACCGTGCTGACCGGACCGTAAAGCGACGACCCGAGCGGAGCCGGCGCTACGGCTGCGCTACCACGTCTCGCGAAAGCGTACGCAGGCTTGACGAGGGTCAACGTCTGCAGCCCCGTGACGCCTTCGACGATGCCGTTCAGACTTGCAGGCAACCGTGCGGGCAGGACGTTCGCGAGCCGGAGACCGTAACCGCGTTGATTCACGCTGTGTATCTCGGTCGCAAAGAGGGCGTTCGCCGAAGCGACCGTTCCGACGGCATCGACGACCGTGTTGTTCGCATACGTTTGTGCGATATGGAAACCGGCGCTTTGCAGCGTGGCGACGACGCGCTGGTAATCAGCGTTGCTCGGCGCGTACGCCGCATTGAATTCCGCGCTCGAGAGAAAGTGTCGAAATAGTGGTGAGGCCGGATCGCTTTGCAATGTAACGAGTTGCTCGAGTTCGAGCTCATTGCGATAGTTTAACGTCACGGCGATCGAGACCGGAGCAGCTGCCGGAGCTCGACCGAGATCCATAACATTTCGCGCGCTCGGAACCGTCGCCACGACGTCGCGACTTGCCGTTGCAGCCACGCACATGCCGGTACCCAGTGAGATGACGCCGAGTACCGAGGTCAGCTTGACTAATGTCCTGCGCATAGATAGTCCCTCTTGAGAACGGCGACGGCACGCCGCCGTGTCTAAGGCATAATATAGGACCGCATCGCTTATTCTGCCTTGCCGTATGAGTTAAGATTGCGTTCCAGTCTACGCGGCAAATTAATGGCTCACTTCGTTCGAACGCATCGCTCCGTAGGCGAAGCGCGCCGCAAGCGACCCGGGCATGATTTTCCCAGAATATGCGACTGCGGCATTCACAAAGCCGGGAACGACGGTCGAGCGACGCGCGAAAAGTGCTTTCAAGGCCGATGAAACGACGTCTTCGCTCGACATCATCAGCAGGCGCTGATAGAAGGTCGCCGTTTGTTTCGAAACGGTCAAGAATTCCGTCGAAGCAATTCCGGGAGACACAGTCGTTACGGAAACGCCGGTCCTTCGCAACTCGAAATTTAGCGCTTGTGAAAATGAAAGGACGAAAGCTTTCGCTGCGCTGTAGCTCGCGTAGAGCGGCGTCGGCTGATAGGCGCCGACGGACGCGACGTTGAGCACGAAGCCTTTCTTCCGAGCGACCATACCGGGCGTAAAGAGCTTCGATAGATGCACGACCGCATCGATATCGATTGCGAGCATCTGCTTTTCTTTCTCCCACGGTATGACGTCGAAGGAGCCGTAGAGCCCGAGCCCCGCGTTGTTGACGAGCACTTCGACCGCTTTGCCGAACGTCTCGACGCGCTGCGCGAGGCGCACCCGTTCGTCGTCGACGCCGAGGTCTGCGACGACCGTTTCGACGCTGCAAGCAAAATCACGCTCGATCGCCGCCGCGACTTCTTGCAGGCGCTCCGCACGTCGGGCGACGAGGATGAGATCGTATCTGCGCCGGGCGAGTCCGCGCGCGAAGTCGATCCCGAACCCGCTCGAAGCGCCCGTCACGAGTGCAAATGATGCTGCCATTTCGCTGCTTTCGAACTTGGCGCGGTGGTACCATCGTACCGGCGCGGTGCCAAGGAAAGGAGGGAGCGTCACAGGACGGCGCTGCCGCTATACGGCTAGTCCTGCATGAATGCGATGAGTCCAGTCCTGCACTGCGACGGTGGATCGCTGCGAACGGCGCTTTCGGCCTGCACTCATCTTGCACGGGCCACGGCGGTACGCAGCTACGCCGGCCCGTTGGAGTAGGGACTCGAGCCGGAAGGGTTTGGCGAAAGGCTTCTGCAACCGGATTGGTCCGCTTCAGACCAGGCCGACGTAGCTCAGTTGGTAGAGCAGCTGATTCGTAATCAGCAGGTCAGCAGTTCAAGTCTGCTCGTCGGCTCAGCGAAAACCCTTATGCCGTAAGGGTTTTGTTCTTTCCAAGAAGGGCTCTCCTGCCAGCCCTGAAAGCCTAACTGATAGCCAATACGTCAGCGACGTTTCGCGGTAGAGCGTGGTGGTGCCGGCCGTTTCTTAGGCTTTAAGAGCGCGTCGACGGCAGCAGCGTCACGATGGTGTAGCACGTCGACGGCGTGACTGTATACGCGCGACGTGAACCCGGGATCAGTGTGCCCGAGTCGATCGGCGATGACCTTGAAGCTCGTCCCGGCGAGAAGGCTGAGGCTCGCGCTACTGTGTCGCAACGCGTGAAGGTTGACGCGTTCGAGTCCCGCTGATTCAAGCAGCGGGACCCACCAACGGCGCAAAAGATTGCTTTGTCGGACGACGGTTCCCGTCGTCGTTGGGAAGACGAGGTTGGTCGGCTCGGCGAACCCTTCATGTCGTGCGAGTGTGCGCCGACGACGGAGCGCGGCGATTGGCACGCTCCCGAGCGCGATGGTGCGTCGGCCGGCGGCGGTCTTCGGCTCCACGATCTTCGGCGACCCGTATGCTTCTTGCGCGGTCTTCTCGACGCGAATCGTTCGAGCTTCGAAGTTAACGTCGGCCCAAGTCAGCGCGAGTGCCTCGCCGATCCGGATGCCTCCGATGGCGAGCACGACGACTAAGGCCTCGAATCGATCGCTTTCCGCCGCGGCGAACAGCGCGCGTAACTGTTCGGCGTCGAGGAACTGCATCGGTCGCTTCGTGACGGTTGGCGCCTCGACGTTATCGACAGGGTTGCGACCGATGACCTCAAGCGCACACGCACGCTGCATGAGGCGGCGCAGGACCGTCCGCGACTTCGAGGCCATCGACGCGCCGGCCGTCTCACGAATAATGGCGAGGCATCGCTCAACGTCGCTTGGTTCGATGCGGTTCACCTTTAGCGTGCCAATCACCGGAAGGACGTGCTTCTGCAAGATTCCCGCGTAGCTGCGGTGCGTCGTCGCACGGCGATTCGGGCGGACCTCGCGTTCAAGCCATCCTTCGGCAAACTCGCGGAGCGTAGGCGCCCGCCGGCGCGAAAGCTCAGTCGCCGTTCTCGCGCGAAAATCCGCAAGCCGCTGAAGTGTTTCTTTCTTCGAAGACCCATAGATCGTAGCGCGTCGTCGCTTGCCGGTCTGAGGGTCGACTCCAAGCGAAATTGAGCCGACCCACTCGTTCCGAAGCTCGACAAAGTAGACAGAACCTTCGCCGCGGCCGCGGCGACTACGAGCGATTGAGCCGCTCCAGGTAAGCGGCATCCCTACGCGCCCGTTCTTTACGTGCCGGCTCGTCGGCGATCCGCTCGCGTTCCCGCTTTTTGCGCTCAGACAATCGCTTCCGCGTCTCCGATTCTCGCAGACGACGAATCCTTTTTAGCTCTTTGGGGTCGTTCATCCAACCTTCATCGCTAACAAAAGCACGCAGAGCGTCATAGGCAGCGATCACGTCGACGCGTTGGGATTCCACCACGTCGACTTGGCCGGGATCCACCGTCCGATCCGTTTCAACGAGCAATACACGCCGGTTTTTCTTTGGACCATTCGCGAGCTGGCGGATACGCATCATCAATTCGAACTCGCAATAATCGCGATAGGTATCGGCGACGCGGGCGACGCGTTTGCTTACGGGGCGCTCATAGAAACGCTTCAGTACGCGGGTGGGAACGTCGTATCCATTTGCAATGAGGTACGTCCGCCACGCTTCAACGTGATCATCGACGGCAAACGCCGGCAGTAGAAGGGGGGCCGGCTTTGCCTTATCCCGCTCCTCCTTGTCTGCGCTGACGCTCCTCATCCCAAAAATCAGGTCTAATAAATTGCGCGCTCTCTTGCGGTCGTCCAGCGAAAAACGGTCGTCGGATGCGATCCAGTTCGCGATCTTCTCGACACGATCGAATGGGATCTCTTTTAGCGTCGTCACTGTCTTCTCGAACCACCGCTCATCATCACACTCAAGGATGGCGCTCGCCTCCCGTTGCGTGAGACCAGCGTTGCTCACTGTAAAGCGGGACCATCGGGAGACCTCAGCCGAAGCGTCCCTTGACATTCGCAGCATAGGAAGCGGGCCAGGCTTACCCTGAGATGCCTTAAAATCGTGCACAATGCGAGGTACAATTCCGGGGATTAAACCAACGCCCTGCACGACAAGTCGGTCATGACACGCACAGACGACAGACTCGCGATGCAAAACGAGTTTTCTCCGATTGAACAACATTACCGATCTGCCCGCGCAGCTTCCATTGCGGGGCTATCGACGCGCGCGATGCAGAGACTCGTGCAAAATCGAGAGATCGAGCATGTGCGCGCGGGCACTTCAATCTTAATTCCCGAATCGGCGCTTCGTGCGTTCCTTCAGCGCAATCGTGTTCCAGCCCGGGAGGGCGGCGGAAATTGAAAACGCCCGCCTCTGTGGAAGGCGGGCGCGGCTCTAAACCTGCGGTTCGCGAATCCGCGACCCAGGCCTTTCCACTTCCGTTCACCTTAACCGAGTTGAGCGCCGTCTCTTACGGCGCAAAACTTGCGATCGGCAAGATAGAAATTGCTGGCCTGGGCGTCATCGACGTCGAGTATTTCCGGCCGCCAAACAAACCGCCGTTTGCGGAAACTCTCTCGATTCGCGATCGATACACCGGCCGATACGAGCGGGTCGTCGAGCTGGATGCCGATTTTGCAGAAGAACTGCGTGGAGCGATCGAGGCTCGGTTAGCTGCCGATGACGACGGTTTACAATGACCGAGGCACAACATGACGTCGCTGCAGACAACGCTAAACGGGCAATCTGGCAAGGCGTTCAGGCACTCTGGCAAGATGGTTGCGTCGTCGAGCTGCGCTCCTTGAAGACGAAGCAAGGCACGCAAAGCGGGTATTTCGACGACCCGTTACTTCTCGCAAAGGCGGCGTACAGCCTCGATGCGCAGGGTGTGCCGGCCGTTTACGCTCTGCTAAACCCTGCCGCGCCCGAGCTCCTGGCGCGCGCACGGAATCACCTCCTCGAATACGCGCGCGACACGACGCAAGACGTACATATCGTTCGCCGTACGCGTCTGCTCGTCGACCTTGACGCGAAACGTCCAAGCGGCATCTCTGCTACCGATGAACAGCACGAAGCCGCATTATCGCGCGCCATTGCGATCCGGGACTATCTGCGCGATCGTGGTTGGCCCGATCCGGTCTACGCGGATAGCGGCAACGGCGCCCACCTGATCTACGCAATCGATCTGCCGAATGACCGCGGAGCGACGAAGCTCGTGCAAAGCGTCCTGCACGCCCTCGCGCAACGGTTTAGCGACGCGCTGGTCGAGGTTGACGAAACCGTTCACAACGCCGCCCGCATCGTCAAGATCCCGGGAACGATGGCGCGGAAGGGTGACGACGTAGCCGAACGGCCGCACCGACGCTCGCAGGTCATTGACGTGCCTGCGGGCTTCGGCCACGAGATCGTGACCGACGAGCAACTCCAGGCGCTCGTCGCTGAGCTATTGCCGCCGAAAGCGGAGCAACGAGAGCGTATCTCGACAAACGGATCGTCCTTCGACCTCGATGCGTTCATAGCGCGACACCTCATCCTAAAACGTGGCCCAGAGGCTTACGAGGGCGGAGAGCGTTGGATCATCGAGTGCCCCTTTGACGCTGCGCACGGGGGGACGTCGGCAGCGATTATTCGATGGGCCTCGGGCGCTATCGTCTTCCGATGCCAACATAACGCGTGCCGGAGTCATGCATGGTCCGATGTGCGTGGGCGCTACGAACCGGGCTATCGCGACCGGCTAGACGTGCCGTTCACCATCCAGGAGCGCGTAGCGCGCACGCCGTCCGACTCGCGGATCGGATTTGTACGCGCTGACGCCTTAAAAATCAAGCCGATTAACTGGTTCTGGCGTGATCGACTTCCCACTGGCGAGTTTTCTCTTTTCGAAGGCGACGGGGGAGTCGGCAAATCTACCGTCGTCCTGGATTTGGTCGCACGGAAGACGTGCGGCCTACCACTGCCAGGCGGTACTCCATGCAAAGCGGGAAACGTGCTGATCGTCGCAGACGAGGATTCGCAAACGACGCTGGTCGCGCGGTTGCAAGCCGCCGGCGCGGATCTTAGCAAGGTCCTCATCCTGACGCATTTGGGACCAGCCGATGCGCCACGTGGATTCATGATTCCGAACGACGCGAACGAATTGGAACGTTTCGTCGAGGAAGAGGAAATTCAGCTGGTTTACCTCGACGCGCTGTTCAACCACTTTGCACCGGGACTTCTTCCGAAAAATCCGCAAGACGCGCGCATCGCCCTGACGCCCCTCGCGAAAGTAGCTCACGCGACGGGCATTCCAATCCTCGCTACGCGGCATTGGGGAAAGACCGCGGGCGATGCGGTGGGCCGTGGACTCGGTGCCGGCGAGATTAAAAATGTTGCACGATCGGTCATTGCAGTGGCCCGCTTCCCGGAGAGCGACGGCACTTACGCGGTTGCCGTCGCGAAGAAGAACTACGGCAAAGACGTTCCCGCGCTCACCTATCGGATCGACTCGCAGCAAGTCTACGACGGGAATGGCGAGGCTATGCGGGATGCGCAGGGCGAACTCTTTACGGTCGGCCGGATTGCGTGGGGAGACGAGGCCGCGATCACGGCCGATGATCTTGCGATGGCCGGCGGACAGGACGCGGAGCAAAAAGCTGGCCGCGAGGCTTGCGCGCATCTGATTCAGGACTTTCTTGCAAACGGTCCACGCCCGTCCGCGCAGGTTTACGATGCGGCCAAAAAACGCGGCTTCTCACCGTCGACTACCCTTCGAGCGGCGAGGCAAATTCGGGTCGAAATGCAAACGGGCGGCTTCCCTAAAACGACGGTCTGGTCTTTGACCTCACAGTCACGTCATGATTTGGAGTCTGACGTGACTGATGACGTGACTGCAGCCGCGTCAGTCGCGTCTCAGTCACTCCAGTACATAGACCCTGACGTGACTGCAGATTCTGACGCGACTGGCGCCTTGGGAGTACAGTCACGTCAACCCCCCCTCCCACGCACGCGCCTACACGCGTGCGCGCGCGAGTCTGCGGCGTCGAGTCCGTTCGCTGAAATTGCTGACGAAACCGGGCGAGCACAGGTGGCGCTGTGAACGCTTTCGAGTTCATCGACCGTGTTCGCAAAAGCGGTGGAAGCGTGGAGCTCATCGATGGCAAGGCGCGCATCCGCGGCTTCCCGGATGAACTCGAGATCGCGGTCCTAAATCGCGACGCAATCCGCGAGGTGCTCCTGAATCCCGGCAAATGGTCTTGCCGCCTTTTTCAATCGCATCCAACAACGCCGACGCTACCGTGTCGGACCTGCGGTGAAAGCTGGGCCCAGCATCCGCCTGATCTCCGCCGCCCATACGATCGCGCGCCGCTGTTAGTCGAAGCACGAGGCATTGTCGCTGCGGCAGTCGCTGAACACCAATCGGAGCACGCACAGTGATGGCTCCCGCTCCGACCTTAGCTGCTAATCGTGTCTGTGGCTCGCACGCCGCCTCGTGCGAAGCGAGCCACAGGGCAAGCCAAGCGGCCAACTGCGCGAGCGCCTTCGGTGACGCTATCGATGACGCTTTGGTGACACTAGGTGACGCTTCGGAGGAACGGTGAGCGTCGCAGAACGCTACGGATCGCTAACGGCACGCTGTTCGGAAGCGGACCTTCGCGCTGTTTGGGCAGCGGTTCTGTTCGGTCGGCGTTCGTTGCTTCGCGCGGACCTCGAGCCGATCACGGTCGAACTCGACGCGCTTCGCCTTGAAGTCGGTCTTGCAAGTGCGGCGCGTGGTACCGATAACAACGCATTATCGGCGCCGAGCGAGGCCGCCGCGTGAGGTTGCACGAGCGATGTCAGGCCGACGGTTGCGACGAGCCGTTGCCCGAAAAGCGGCAGTCCTATTGTTCGCGAAGATGTGCTACGCGGATGCGCGTCGCGCAGCACCGCGAGCGTAAATCAGGCTTAGAGGAGCCGCTCATCGCGGACTACCTGCAGGTCATCGAGTCGACGGGAGCAGCTCTACGGGGCGCGATCTGGGGCGTAGAGTGCGATCAGGACGTTGCGGAAGCGCTGTGGGACGACCAACAGCGTTCTTCGGAGATACTTCGCCACCGTCGGAGCCAAACGCCGCGACCCCATCCACCGCGCCTAAACGAAAGGATGTAACGCTATGATACGATGGGATCGAAGGCTTCGCGGTTAGTGCATACGCGAGGCCTTTTCTTTTTCCGGAGGTACCGCATGCCCGCGACCGCGATCGAAGAGATAACTAAGCCGGCGGCGGTAACGCAGTGGCTTCGTGCGCGGCTCGTGGAGGCAAGCCAAATGCACCTCCGCGCTCATACCCGCGTCACCCTGGCGCTGCTCGACGGTCCGCGCGATCGTGAGGTGCTGCGCGCGCAGGCATCGGCCTCGGACGCGTTTCTTCTCGTCACGCGTGCGGCGCTCGAGGCCATTGACCGCGCAGAAAACTTCGTAACCACTGAAGGTGCCAAAGAATGACCGACTCCACGCCGCACGTCCCGTTCGCCACGCTTGTAAAGTCGCCGCTCGAGTCGATGGCGGGCCCGACGCCGCAAAGTGTGCCGCTCATCGCCACCGTGAAAGAGCAGCGCGAAGTGCTCTACGCCGGTCGCATCTACGATTTCCGCCCCGGCCAAGTCGTCGTTGACGACCATCTGTTGCAGGCGCTCACGGCGGGCCGGTACCGCGCTTTCTTGTCGGACGGAGTGAACGAGATGCACATCGTTAAGGCGTTCAGCGTCGCCGTCAGCGTCATTGCATGGTACACCCCGGAGCTCGTAGGTTAGCGCATGGCCGAGGTTTGCACGGTGTGCGCGGACGAGCGCAAAGACGCGATCGACGCTGATTTGTTGACAGTTTCCGATCGTGTTGCAGCGCTAAAGTTCGGTTTATCCCGAGCCGCTGTAGGGCGGCACCGTCGCAATCACCTCAAAGGCGAAGTGTTGTTCCTCAACGCTGCGCGAGCCGAGGTTAAGACTCGTATGGGCGCCGTTGACGGCAAACGCGCGGCTCAGTTACTCGCGACCCGGATGCCGGCGACGACGGGGGCGTTAGAGACGCCGGAAGACGTGCTCAGCGAGGCTCGTGACCTGTTCCGGGCGACCAAAGAGCTCGTTGCCAACGCGGACCGTACGGGGGACTCTCATGGGGCGTTACGCGCACTTCGGGAGGCGCGTGCGGTGCTCGAACTCTTTGGTCGCGCTTATCACATGTTCGAGGACGGCGGCTTGAAGATCGATCAGTCGACCAAGATTGTAAACGTGCTCGGCGGGTTGAGCGACGACGAGATGCGGGCGTTCATCGCAACGGTGGCAGCGTCCGCATGATCGCGGTTGAAGGCGCGCGGCCCGAACTGGCGCTTCTCATGCGTGCAGAGCTCGCCCGGCGCAATCTCGGGGACTTCTGCGCGCTCATGGACGCGCGCTACGAACGCCCGCGGCACACAGACGTCCTTATCAAGCATCTTGAGGCGTTGGAGCGGCGAGACATCGAGTCGCTAATGGTGTTTCTGCCGCCGCGTTCTTCGAAGTCGTATCACGTTTCGGAGCGTTTTCCGGCGTGGGCGCTTGGTCGTGACCCGTCGCGTCAGGTGATTCTCGCGAGCTACGGCAGTGAGCTTGCGGAACGGAACAGCCGGGTCGTCCGCGGGCTTGTTGCGGATAGCCGATACCCGTTCCCGACGGTAGTCGCGCGCGACTCTGGGGCGGTGAATCGGTGGGCGACCGACGCCGGTGGTGGTGGGGTCCTCGCCGCCGGCGTCGGTTCAGCGCTAACCGGCTTCGGAGCGCATTTACTGATTATCGACGACCCAATCAAAGATCGCGAGTCAGCCGACAGTGAACTGCAGCGCGATCGCGTTTGGGAATGGTACGGCGAGGTAGCGCGGACGCGCCTCATGCCGCGTGCGGTGCAGCTTCTAACGCAGACGAGATGGCACGACAACGATCTGGCTGGCCGAATTCTGAACAGCGAAGATGCGAAGCGTTGGACGGTGCTATCGTTACCGGCGATCGCGGAAGAGAACGACGTGCTCGGACGCGCGCCGGGCGAGGCGTTGTGGCCAGAATGGTACTCTCGCGAGTTTCTCGATCAACAGCGTACGGTTATGGGCTCGCGAGCATTTGCCGCCGTATATCAGCAGAGCCCGGTTCCCGCCACCGGCGGCACGTTCAAGCCAGAATGGTTCACGAATCGTTACGATCGTCTGCCGGACATTAAGGGATTCGATTGGATCGTTATTCAGGCAATTGACGGCGCGTGGAAAACCGGCATTGCGAACGATTTCTCCGTTATTGCGACGTGGGCGACGAACTGTAACGGTTACTTTCTCATAGACGTCTGCCGGCGCAAGCTCGAGTTTTACGACCTGAAGCGCGTCGTCGTCGAGAAGTACCGTGAATTCACGCCGCGCGCGGTTTATTGCGAGGAAGCGGCGAGCGGTTACGCGCTGCTTTCCGAATTACGCCGGACGACGGGAATTGAGATCATTGGCGTTCCGGCGCAAAACTCGAAGGAAGCGCGTGCGGAAGCCGTTGCGCCGATGTTAGAAGCCGGTCGTGTTTGGCTGCCGGAGCGCGCGTCGTGGCTGGATGAATGGGTTCACGAGCATCTTCGTTTTCCCGGCGGGGCCCACGACGACCAGGTCGACACGACGTCGCTCGCGCTCCTAAAGCTGCGCGACGCCGCACTCCGACGCGCTCAAAGCTACGTCAGGCCGCCCCTAAGGTTCAGGTCGTGGCGTTGATCGACACGCTAGAAAGCGCGGCTGCAAAAGCGCGCGAGGCGCAGCGCCTTGGCGTGCGTACTGTCGAGATCGTCTGCGCAACCGATCGTCCGATGTTCGGCGCCAACGCTGAGGTATTTGCCGGTTGCTGGGCCCGTGTCGTGTGTCGGACGGAAACGCATCTCGTTTGTTCCAGTACCGTTGCCGGTGTGCTCCTCGCGTACGGGCGCGTCATTCAGCGAGCGCTGCTAGGCAGCGACGTTATCCAGCGGCCGCAAATTCAGACTTCACGCCAAACACGCCCGCGAATGCAGCGCTAAGAAAGGATTTCCCATGTTCGACCATCCCGCGTACCACGAAGGCGCGACACCAGCAGACCACGCGGATCTCATCGATAGCACGGTCATCGCGCTGCAACGCAAGACGCGCTCGATCTCCCCGCCGGTTTACCTTCACGCCGAATACGCAGCGCTGCATAACGTGAGTGTAAAGCTACGCGCTCACGGGTCTGCGTCGACGCCGTCGCAGCCTACGAGTGAGCCGGCCCCATCCGCAGCGCGCGAGGGCACCTTTCAAGCAATATATGCGGGCGCGACGAAACCGCCCCAGGAAGTTTGAGGCAACAAACGATGGCAATTTTATCCGACGATGACCGATTCCAAGGCGAAGTGCATCGCGATGCGGTGCTTGCAGGCTTCACCTCAGCGAAGCCCTTCGACGATCTTCTTGGAGCGGAGTCCGAGCGCCTGAAGGCTGACGGGTTCGAAGACGCGCCGCAACGCGCACGCGACGCGCTTAGAGACCCTGCATCGCGCGCAGCCGCGATCGAGCGCATGCGAGCTGCCGCGCCGAAGGCTTTCATTCGCAAGAGCTGGCGCGACGGCGACTTCGTGTCAGCGTACAAAACGATAATTCGCTTGCAGTCTAACACCGCCCGCGGTGAACAGCGGCGCGACGTTGCTATGAAGCGCACCGGAGGTTGGCGATGACGCTCGATGACGTTCGCACCCGGCTCGCCGCCGCGCAGCGTGAGCAAAGCATACTCGCGGATCGGGTGGAATCGCTCGCGCCGCGAGCTGAAATGGACCGCATGCTTACGCGCATCGAGTTTCAGCCGAACGCCTTCAGCGGCGCGACCAAAGAGTTGCAGCAGGCGCGGATGCGCTTAGCGGAATTCGTGGAGGTCTGCGCCGACCTGGCGCTTGCCGTCGACTTTCTGCAATGGGTCGATGCGAAACGCGAGCTCGCGCCCCACGACCAGCGCATGGCCAACTTAAACGCAAAGCTCGTGGTGAAACCCGCCTCCGTCGTGGAGTACGACCGCCTTTGTGCGGAAGCGTTACTGACGCGCCATAAGTACCAAACGACGTACGCGCACATTGCCGACCTCGCGCCGCCGCAGATGCCCGCAGAGCACGCGGAAGAGATCGAAGCGTATCGCGAGCTCGAACGCGAGGTCAACACCGCTTCTTGGACGCGCAATCAGCAAGCGATGCTGGCCGAGCAGCAACTACGCTTCAAGAATCCGCTCTTCGCCGAGAGCACGGTCGGGCGCATCGAAGCGACGCAGGGCGCGCCGGCGAACGCGAAAGGCCGGGTCGCCGCATGATCGAGCACGAGCACGAGATCGATTCGGCGCCCCATCCGCCCCGCGTTCGGCTTCCGGCCGACGCTCCGGCGTGGGGCGTGCGGAAGCTCCCGATTCGAACGGCCGCCGTGGCCTCGATATTCGACGATTACATACCGCGATTTGGAGATGACTTATGACGACACCGTTCATGCTCTC
>JAABUX010000123.1_pt1 | contig 133915 bp, 129 predicted proteins | sample 5561851 | NCBI WGS metagenome assembly JAABUX01 (sample SAMN10711883, study PRJNA513361) | rock metagenome | isolation source: Antarctica rocks | place: Antarctica: Victoria Land, Richard Nunatak red sandstone | collected 2016-01-03
AATGGTGTTCCAGGCATCGGCGGACTTGAAGCGAGGAAAGCCAACACGCTTGCCTTCCTTGCGTCCTCGGAAGAAGTTGGCGAACGAGCGATGCAGGCGTTTGAGAGTGGTGTCCACCACGACCGCAGGTAAATCAGGATGTTCTTTGGCTCCATGCCGCCTGTCCTGCTCAAACAGGTTCATGTGCTTGCCTGTGGCTTTGTAATGCTCCACAAGTTCCTGCAAAGCGTCGTTATAGAGACGGCGTGAGGCAATCAGAACGGCCATCAGTTGGGCTTCCTGCTTGTTATTGGGGCGACAGCAATATTCGTAGGTTCTCATGCCAGGGACATCATACCACATTTTTGACTATAATCAAAACTCGCTTCGCTCGGCCTAACCAAAGGTTTCCAAAGGCTCTGATTCGTAGGGCTTTGGGAAGCCCGCCTAACCAAAGGTTTTCAACTAAAGTTCCGAAGCGGAACGCCCCGCTAAAGACTTAATCCTAAAGCAAGGGTGCTTGCGGCGGGCTAAATACGGTCATCCATAAGGCTCGTCTTCAGTGCCGGAGGCGCTTCCACTGTGAGGAGACCGGCGCTTCCAGTGCCGGGACCTTGTCGCCGGCGCCGGGCCTGGCTAATCCACCAGCGCCAGGCCTGCGAGGCAGTTGGATTCGAGGGCGTGGACGTAGCGGCGCAGGTCGGCGTCGAGTTCGCGCCCGAACTTGCGGCTGAGGCCGAGCGATTCGGCGATGTCGGGGAGGAAGCCGGGCGGGTCGTAGGCGACGGTGAGGGTCAGCGTGACGCCGCCGGTTTTCGGGGTGTCGAGGCGCAGGGACAGGACGTACAGGAACAGGGCGCCGACGGACTGCCAGCAGAGGGTGCGGTCGCCGCACATGGTCCGCTCGACGGCGAACTCGACGTATCTGCCTTCCAGGGCGATGACGAGCCGGGCGAGGTCCTCGTGGTCGCCGGGCGCGGCGGCGCAGATGTGGGACAGGAGGCGCGGCAGGGCGTGGAGGTCGTTCCACTCGGCCCAGACATCGCGCCAGGGCACGTCGGCGGTGAGGGTGACTTCGTGCGTGAACTGCATCAGGAATCTCCTTTCGTCAGGAGGGTACGGCCGCCGAGGTAGGGCGCGAGGACGACCGGCAGGGCGACAGCGCCGTCGGGCTGCTGGTAGGTCTCCAGAAGCGTGGCGACGAGACGCGGCAGGGCCGTCCCGCTGCCGTTCAGCAGGTGCGGGAATTCGGGTTTCGCGCCCGGCTCGCGCCGGAAGCGGATGCTGCCCCGGCGGCTCTGAAAATCCTCGCAGTTGGAGCAGGACGACACTTCCAGCCACAGGTCCGCGCCGGGGGCGTAGATTTCCACGTCGTAGCATTTGGCGGCGGCGAAGGAGATGTCCCCGGCGGCGAGCAGCTTGACGCGGTAGGGCAGGCCCAGGGCTTCCAAAACATCGGTGGCGTCGCGGAGCAGCCGTTCGAGTTCGTCGTAGGACGTCTCGGGCAGGGTGTATTTGACCATCTCCACTTTGTCGAACTGGTGGACGCGCAGCAGGCCGCGCGTGTCCTTGCCTGCCGCGCCCGCTTCGCGCCGCCAGCAGGGGGAGTAGGCCATGTAGTTGAGCGGCAGATCGCGGCCGTCCAGCATCTCGTCGCGGTGGATGTTGACCAGGGCCGGCTCCGCCGTGGGCAGGGCGAACAGGTCGTCCGCGCCGTCATGGTACATTTCAGGCTGGAACTTGGGCAGATGGGCGCTGGCCCGGACGCTGTCGCGGGAGAGAAAGTACGGCGTGGCCCATTCCGTATACCCGTGCTTGTCGCGGTGCAGATCGAGCATGAACTGGATCAGGGCGCGCTCCAACCGGGCGCCCAGGCCCTTGTAAAGCACGAAGCCGCTGCCGGAGAGTTTCGCGCCGCGCGTGAAGTCAATCAGGTCCAGGTCGGTCGCCAGGTCCCAGTGGGGCTTGGGGGCAAAATCGAAGGGCTGAGGCTCGCCCCACGTCTTGACGATCTGGAAGTTCTCTTCGGGGCCGGGCGGCGTGTCCTCGGAGGGCAGGTTCGGCAGGGTGAAGAGCAGATCGTCGAGTTCCGTGTTCAGCCGCTTGGCCTCGGCGTTCAGGGCGGCGATGCGGTCCCCCAGATCGCGCAGGCCGGCCTTGACGCCCTCGGCCTCCTCGCGCTTGCCTTCCTTCATCAACTGCCCAATGGCCTGCCCGGAGGCTTTGGTCTGCCGGTTCAGGTCGGACTGCAAGGCTTCGGCTTCGGACGTGGCCGCGCGCCAGCGCGCGTCGGCGTCCAGGACGGCGTCTATGGCGGCGGGGTCGGCCAGGCGGGCGGCAAGTCGTTCTTTGACCCGTTCGGGGTCGGTGCGGATGAGTTTGATGTCGAGCATAGACTCTATTTTAGCCGGTGACAACTCCCCTGGCTAAAGCACAGAGGCTACTCCGGTCTTACACCGAGGCCCTGTTATCCCAGGGCAAGTTTTTTTATGTTCTATGACTGTTTCTATGCGTTGGAGGCTTATCCAGTGATGAAGTAAACTCAAACTCGTTCCGCTTGTTCTAATAGAGCTATCAAATCAAAGTTGCACAGTCGTTTTGCGGATTCGAGAACCAGCCTTCGGCATGAACGGGATTGGGTTACCTGGTAGTCACCAGACCCTGCAAAGTTAAAATGATAGCTCTATAAGCATTAGCCCGTCCATAGGCTCTCTCGCAAAAACAAGCAGGCGATGACTCGGAGGCCGCATATAGATGCCCAAACAGTATTTATGTATGCCTGTAATTTATGTATGCCTGTAATTTATGTATGCCTGTATAAGATTTTTATTATACCCGAAACACCCAAGAGGGAAACTTCGGAAAGTTTCCGCGCTTATATCCCCTGGCTAAAGCGCAGGGGTTTTACGCGCATTCCTATAAAATGCCGTTTCAGTGATAGTGTGCAAAAAGATCGCAGGGCAATCGCCTATAAAGGGCAACCACGGGGAGGGAGGAGGGCAACCACGGGGGCCTGCCCCTACCAATGCCAGGGGAGTAGGGGCAGGCCCCGTGCCTGCCCTCTGTCCCCCGTGCCTGCCATGACGGCTATATACAATTGCCTTGTCGCCTAAAGGCGAACAGCCCCCTTACTCATCTATTATGGATTATTGGGTAACATAACCCTATGAATGACCCGCGCACGCGACATGACTACGACATCTTGATTCTCGGCGGCGGGTCGGCGGGCATCGTCTCCGGCGTGATGGCGGCGGGACTAGGGATGCGGGTCCTTTTGATCGAAAAGGAAAAGATGGGCGGCGAGTGCCTGCATACCGGCTGCGTCCCCAGCAAAGCGCTGCTTCATGCCGCCCAGGTCGCCCAGACCATTCGGACGGCGGACGGGGTCGGCCTCGCCGCGCGCCCTCTGACGCGGGCGGAGACAGGCGGCGTTTTGAGCCATGTGCGCGAAACAATCCGCGCCGTGGAGGCGGCGGACGCTACGACACAAATGCTCCAGGACAGCGGAGTCGAGATACGCTTTGGGCAGGGCCGCTTCGCCGGCCCGCATCGGTTCTTGTTTGACGGGCAGGCGCTCACCGCCGCCCACGTCATCCTGGCGACCGGCTCCCGGCCCGTCGAGCCGCACATTCCCGGCCTGGAACCAGGCGGCTACCTCACCAACAAGACCGTCTTCGATCTCGACGAGGTTCCTGAACGCCTGCTGGTGGTCGGCGGCGGTCCCCTCGGCGTGGAGATGGCTCAGGCGTTCGCCCGGCTCGGCAGCCGGGTGACGCTGGTCGGGCAGGGGGACCGGCTCCTCCCCCATGACGACGCCGAGATGGCCCAGCAGTTGGAAACGTATCTGCGCGAAGACGGCCTAGACATCCGTCTGCAAACGACCCTGACCGAAGTGCGTGGCGATGGGGAGCAGAGGGTTGCGGTCTTGACGGACTACGCCGGGAAAACGGCCGAAGCGCCGTTCGACCGGGCGCTGTTCGGCATCGGACGCCGGCCGAACACGGAAGGATTGAATTTAGAAGCGGTGGGCGTGGAATATGACCACAAGGCCGTCAAAGTGGACGCGCGCCTGCGGACAACGGTGCCTTACATCTACGCCTGCGGCGACCTCCTGGGCCACGACCAGTTCTCACACCTGGCGGAGTACGAGGCGAAAATCGTCGTCCGCAACATCGTTTTCCCCGGCCGGTCTTCCGCCTCGTTCGCGCCGGCCCCCTGGACCACATTCACCCAGCCGGAACTGACGCACATCGGCGCGACCGAGGAGCAACTACAGGCGCGCGGCATCCGCTACGAGGTCTACAAGCAGCCGTTCGCGCAGAACGACCGAGCGATCACGGACGGCGAAACCCGAGGCTTCATCAAGGTGCTGACCCAGGGCTTGAACGGCAAACTTTTAGGCGTCCACATTCTGGGCAGCCGCTCCGGGGAACTGGCGCAGGAGTGGACCCTGGCGATGGAGCAGGGACTTTCGATCCGGGCCGTCGCGGACATGATCCACATCTACCCGACGCTCTCGATGGCCTCCCAGCACGTCGCCCAGCGCTGGTACGAGCGCAAGGCCGGCGAACCCTGGGCAGCGGGGCTGCTGCAAGCGTACACGCACTCGATCCGGCCGCACCAAGCGGCGCTGGCCGCTGGTGTCCTGGGGGTAGTTGCGGCGGCAATCGGCCTCGGCATCGCCGAGCATCAAGGGACGCGGCAGCCGTGACCATCACCGTCGTGATGCCCGCGTTCAACGAGCGAGACGCGCTGGCCGCGCCGCTGAAGCGCTGGTTCGCCGATGTGCGGCCAAATTTGGGCGTCAAACCGGGTTCGCCTGAAGCCAAGCGTATGTCTTCGGGGCGCGAAGCCGGTGGCCCTCGTCAGCCTTGAACTCGCTTTGAAGCCGGACAAGGTCGTCAAAAGTATCAATGTCGTACCAGAGGGGGAGTCTCAGGGGACGCAGCCCAAGCCGCTCCGCATTGGCGACGGTCTGCGCGCAGGCGGACGGCGTGCTCCAGGCGACATCGGCGAACAGGCCGGGCGTCCGCCGCCGCGTTCCGACCAGATAGTAGCCCCCGTCGTCGCCGGCGCCGATCGTCATGTCCGCGTCTGCCGACAGAAGCGCGTCGAGCGCCCTTTCGAGGTAAGCGTGGGGCAGCGTCGGGCTGTCCGTGCCGATGACGACCAGCGGACCGAACCCCTGCGCCTGGGCGTAGGCCATGGCGTTATCCATCCGAGCGCCGAGGTCCGCCCCCTGCTGCTCCACCCAGAGCGTGGCCGAAGGCAGCAGCGGCGCGAGCGTCGCCAGCCCGTCGGCGGGCGCATAGGCGACGAGGACTTGAGCGCAGGCTTGGCAGGCGTTCGTGACCACATCCTGGGCGAATGCGGCGGCCAGTGATGCCGCGCAGGCCGGCGACAGGGGCGGCGTCAGGCGCGTTTTGACGTCGCCCGGACGGGGCGCTTTGATCATGACGATAATGACCGGCTGAGGGGTCGGAGAAGGGGCCATGATGTCTTACTACGAGGAAAAAGATCTCGCGCGTTTCGCCGAGATGGGACGGCACCGGCCAGACCTGTACCAGAAGTTCATGGCCTGGTATGAGGCGTGTCAGGAAGAGGGCGCGCTTTCGCGGCGGGAAAAGGCGCTGATCGGGCTGGCCGTCGCCCATGCCGTCGAGTGCCCCTACTGCATTGACGCTTACGCGCAGTCCTGCCTCGAGACCGGCTCGAACATGGAGCAGATGACCGAGGCTATCCACATGGCCTCCGCGATCGCCGGCGGCGCAACGCTCATTCACGGCCTCCAAGCCCACGCCTCCGTCGAAAAAGTCTCGATGTAGGCTCCCTTAAGGAACTCTCATGCAAGTCTCATTGCCGATGGCCCCGATCCGGGCGGAAGGTCTCTCGGATTTCGACCGGCTCCTCCAGCAAAGCGCGCAGTATCCTCTCGCGGCCACGGACGTGACGACGCTGCAAGTCAATGTCGGCAAGCGCTGCAACCAGGCGTGCGGGCATTGCCATGTGGAGGCCGGGCCGAGCCGCACCGAGGAGATGACGCGCGAAACGGCCGCGCTTGTCATCGAGGCGCTGCGCCGCCATCCCGGAATCACGACCCTCGACATCACCGGCGGGGCGCCCGAACTGAATCCAAGCTTCGAGTTCCTTGTGGTCGAGGCGCGGCGGCTGGGGCGGCACGTCCTGGACCGGTGCAACCTCACGATCCTGTTCGTCCCCGGCCAGGAACGCCTCGCCCAGTTTCTGGCGGACCAGGGGGTGGAAGTGGTCGCCTCCCTGCCCTACTACCTGGCGGACCGCACGGATGCCCAGCGGGGGCAGGGCGTCTTCGAGCAGAGCATCACAGCCCTGCGCCTCTTGAACAGCCTCGGCTACGGGCAGCCGGACACAGGGCTGACGCTGAACCTGGTGTATAACCCGACGGGGGCCTTTCTGCCGCCCGCGCAGGCCGCCATCGAGGCGGAATACAAGCGGGAACTGGAAAAGCGCCACGGCCTCGTGTTCAATCACCTGTTCACCATCACGAACATGCCTATCGCGCGCTTCCGCCACTTTTTGGAGCGCACCGGCAACTACGACAAGTATCTGAGCCGGCTGGCCGCCGCGTTCAACCCCGATGCCGCGCCCAATGTCATGTGCCGCTCCCTCGTTTCGGTCGGCTACGACGGCCTCCTGTACGACTGCGATTTCAACCAGATGCTCGACTTGCCCGTCAGCGCGTCCGTCCCCCGCCACATTGGGGACTTCGACGCATTTCTCCTAGCCCGGCGCCCAATCGTCACGGGAAACCACTGCCTGGGCTGCACGGCAGGCGCCGGCTCCTCCTGCGGCGGCGCCGTCGCCTAAAGGTCGCAGGGGGCGGGAAAGAAGGGCGCGACGAGTTAAAGGACGCGACGAGTTAAAGGGCGCGATAAATCGCGCCCCTACAGCATAGTCCGAATAATCGGATGCCCGCGAAGGCGGGGATTTGCTCTCTTAAAGCACGGGGGTTCAGCCCCGTGGAACACGCTCCCATGACCCTCACCGGCAAAACCGCTCTCGTCACAGGCTCCGCCACCGGCATCGGCGAGGCCGTCGCCCGCCGCTTCGCCGCCGAAGGCGCACGGGTCATGGTGCATGGGCTGGAACGCGAACAGGGCGAGGCCGTCGCCCGCTCGCTGCCCGGCGATGCCGCGTTCCTCCATGCCGACCTGGCCGACCCTGACCAGTGCGAGGCGCTGATCCAAGCCGCCCTGGCCCGCTTCGGCGGGCTGGACATCCTGGTCAACAACGCGGCCCTGACGACCCGCAGCACGCTCGAAACCACCGACGCCGCCCTGTTCGACCGCGTGCTGGCCGTCAACGTCCGCGCCCCGCTGCTGCTGCTGCGCGTCCTGCTCCCGCACTGGCGCGCGTCGGGAGGCGGCGTCGCGCTCAACATCGGCTCGGTCAACGCCTGGTGCGGCGAGGCGGGCCTGCTGGCCTACTCAGTCAGCAAGGGCGCGCTGATGACCCTGACCCGCAACCTCGCCGACGCCCACGCCCGCGACGGCATCCGCGTCAACCAACTCAACCTGGGCTGGACGCTGACCCCGAACGAGTACGCCCAAAAAATCCGCGACGGCCTGCCCCCCGACTGGCCCGACAAGCTCCCGCCCGCCACCGCCCCCGCCGGACGCCTCCTGCGCCCCGACGAGATCGCCCACTACGCCCTCGCCTTCGTCACCGAGGGCGGCGGCCCGATTACCGGCGCGGTCGTGGACCTGGAGCAATATCCTCTCATTGGCCGCAACCCGCCCAAGGGGTGACAAGAGTTCAGGGTATGTTCTGGATGTAAGCCACTGAGACCGTTGTGAACTGGTAGGCGCTGACCGTGAAAGTCTGAGGCTGTGCCACAATGGGACTGGATTTTTCCTGATCCGTCAAGAGAGGCACGAGCAGGTATGTACCGGGATTGAGGCTGACCGAAAACGATCCTTTTACATCCGTGTTCGCCCGCGCGATCTCACTGCCGCCGCCGCTGGGTTCCACTGCCAGGGTGGTGCCTGGGTAGGGGCCGGGTATGAGCGGCGGGTCGCCCACACGAAAAGGCCCGGCGTGCCTGGTGATCAGGGCGCGACCGGAGACGCCGGATGTCCCGTCCGGTCCGGGCATCCCTGTCCCGCCCCCGCCGCCGCATCCACAGGCGGCAAGGCTGACCATCAGAGCCGTCAAACCGACGCCAAGAGAAAACCTGCTCATCTTCACACTTCTTCTTTCTTGCCGATGTTGTCAATATAAGGAGGACGCTGTGAGAGGGAGGAACACTATAGTTACCCCTCCCTCTCCGCCTTCCTCAGCCGTCGGCTAGAACTGTCTGAGGTTCCAGCCAGTGTTTGCCTAAACGTGCGCCCACCATGTTCCCCACTGATAATTCCCCAGCGCGTACTCCTGGATCGTCCAGAAATGCAAATCGTCTGACGGGTCTATCATCGTCCGGCTGTAGTCTCCCCAACGGTAGACAGTGATGGGCGCTTGTGTGATGGGATCAATCTCTCCCTGGCCCGACATATATGGTGCCTGCCCGGGCTTATACAGGACCTCATGTTCCGTCGTGCCCCCTGGAGTTCCCTGCACATAGAACGTGTACGCACCACCGGCGTATTCTCCCGATGAGAAGCGCGAGTACCCGATCATGGCGTTGTCGTACTTGTTGACGGCGATACTTGGGAAGCTGCGGAAGTAGCCGTCTGTCTCATCAATCCGCCCCTGCTGCGCGACCGAGCTATCCGTTCCGATCTGCCACCACTGTATGACGCTCTTGTTGTTTAGAAGGACGGCCTGAGCGCCCCAGATGTAACCATCGCGGTACACGGCATTGCCAATGCGGAACGTGCCAGCGTCAAGTCCATTCGGTGCGCCCGCTTGTGGAGCGAAGTTGAGCGGGAATGCGTCTCCATCGCCCCAAGCGGAACCGCCAGTCGGAGCTCCTACGAGGGAGAAAGTTGGGCTGCTGACCGATCCGTCGACCTTGTACAACCTTAGCTGCTTGCCGGACCCGCTCCAATTCTGCAACAGGTACAAAGCGTTGACCGAATTGTCGTTACTTACGGCAGGGGTCTGTGTTACATTATACGAGGAGTCGAGGCTATATAGAGTGTAAGAGACGCTTCCGCCCGCGTTCTGCCCCGCGTACATACTCGCTTTGTTGAAGACGGAAATGAACGACCCGACAAAGTTGCCTTTGTACTGGTACATGTTGGTCTGGACCACTATCCAGTTTTTGTTGAACCCCATCTTGCCAAAGTCCGGCCAGTCACAACTGCCTGTAGACAGTATGACGTGTGGGAAGTAAGCGTCTGGGTATGTCGTCCAGCGATACCAGTTGCCGCTCGGGTCGCCTGTCTGCGAGACGGCCAGGAGGATTGCGCCATTTGAGCTGTTCGCACCGGCACAGCAGGTCAGAATCCAGCGGTCGTTGAACTTGTCGTACTCAATCGTAGGGTCGTAGGAGTAATACGTCTGCGTCGTTGAGATACCCCAGAAGCTGTCTAACGACTTGATGTTCAGCCGGTTGCCTGATCTGTCATGGACGAGTAATGCGCCGTTGACGGCGGTCACGACATAGGTGGCACTCACTGCTCCATCCGAGTCGGGCGGGATATACCCTGAGTCGAGTGAGTTGACGCCGCCGAATGTGAGGGACGGAGAGGGGGAGGTGTAACCGTTAAAGACCATCGGCTCAACCAATGTTCGGCTACCATAAGGCGCGGACGCTGGCTGCGGCAACACGGCACTCGACAATGGGGCGAAAAGACCTGAGAGGGATAGTTCGGTGCCTAAGTGGTGCGAAGGGACTGCGTGTACGCCTGCCGATGCGGCCGCTGCCTCGCTCCATTCTGGTAGAGCAGAGAAATTGACAGGTCCCTGTGCCTTCGCACCCATACCGTAGCGCGTGACATGATGGGAATCCACGACGGAGAGATCCATCGCTGGGTGGATGCCGACGGGCTGTTGCGCGACGAGAGGGCCAGCGCCGACAGCAGCCAGTACAACCAGGCCGCAGTACGCCAGAACTTTGCGGGCGGTGATGCACAACGACGTGTGCATCATGGGAAAATGCAGCGACATGTTTCCTCCAAATAAGAAATGGATGTGCGTGTGTTTCCAAACAGGGTGGTGGCTTGCTCGTCTTATGATACAAATCAAGTGCTCACCTGAGAACAAATTAATTATAACAGACATTTTAGTCGAGGCAGTGGAATCTCACTAAAAATAACAAAAAATTTCTAAACAAAGTTTTAGATTAGAGGTTCATCATAGTAAGTGTCAGCGAGTAAACTTGCCACCACAGGGCACGAACACCGCCTGCCCACCTGCGCGGGCAGAGGAGCATAAGCAACATCTCATCTCCGCGCAGGCGGAGACCCGCTCTTCGCCGCGCAGCGACGGTTTCAGCCGTTGACTTGCACTGCGTAACATCAGAACCTCATTCCGTGCTTCGCTCACGCTGCTAATAAGGGCGCTACCCTCGCGCCGGTTCTGCCATCGTCTCTTTCGCCCGCTTGACCAGGGCGGGCAGTTCGTCCTCGTTCTCAATGACCTGGGCCAGATGACGCATCCGGGCGGGCGAGGCGGTGCGGCGCATGACGTCGGAATGGCTCTGCGTGACCCAGAAGCGGGCGTTGGAGTTGATGAAGGCGCGCAGGTCCTGCACCTCGGCGGGGGTATCGGCCCGGCGGCTCAGGTTCAGGGTGAACATCCGCCGCTGATTTCCGCCGCCGTAGGCGGCGTGGTGGAGGTTGTGGTTGAAGACGACCACATCGCCCGGCGTGGACTCCAGGGCGACAGAGGGGACATCGCGCCCGGAGACGCCGAAGTTTTGTTCGGGGTGGTTGACGCGCCGCAGAGCGCGGACCCAGCTATTTCCGACGTGGTGACTGCCGGGGATGACGCGCAGGCAGCCCGTGTCGCGCGCCACGGGGTCGAGGTAGAAGGCCATCTTGACGTACAGGCCCACGTCGTGCCAGCCATCGGAGTGCCAGCCGGTGTCGCCGACGTAGTAATTGGCGTCCCCGCCCAGGTAGTTGAAGCCGTCCCCCATCAGCGACGAGGCGGCCTCGACCACTTTGGGGTGGTCCAGCAGCGCGCATAGCTTCTCGCTCCGGTCGGTGCCGGTGATCGTCCGCTGCGTGCCGTCATGGGTCAGGTCTTGGAATATCTCCTCGAAGCCCTGGTTGATCCAGGGAAGGTCGTCGATCAGCATCTGGGGGAAGACCAGAAAGCCGAACGTCTCGAAAAACGCGCATTGCTGCTCAGTCAGGGCCATCACACACCTCCGGTTTGGGAGAAACGGATTTCGGAAGAACGAATGGCGGCTTGTTCCCCACGACGGGGCCGGTCTCCTGCTCGTCTTTCGAACCGACACGGAAGACAAACGGCGGCTTTTCAGGTAAACTGCGGTCGAGATGCAAAACGCGCCTCCATCCGATCCCTTGCTCGAAATCCGCGCTGTCGGCAAACGCTTCCCCGGCGTCGTGGCCCTCGCCGACGTGACGTTCGACGTGGCGCGCGGCGAAGTCCACGCCCTCGTGGGAGAAAACGGCGCGGGCAAATCCACGCTGATGAAGATCCTCAGCGGCGTGACTACCGACTACGACGGTGCGCTCGTTTGGGACGGCACGCCGCTCCACCTGCAAGGCCCGCGCGACGCCCAGGCGCGCGGCATCGCCATCATCCACCAGGAACTCAACCTCGTCCCGGAACTGTCGGTCGCCGAGAACATCTTCCTGGGGCGTGAGCCGCGCACCTCCTGGGGGACGCTGGACGCGCGGCGCATGGCGCAGGAGGCGCGGGCGCAGACGGACCGGCTCGGCCTGGACATCGCCCCCGCCCGGCCCCTGGGCCGCCTGCGCGTCGGCGAGCGGCAGCTCGTGGAAATTGCCAAGGCCTTGTCGCTGAACGCGCGCCTGCTGATTCTGGACGAGCCGACCTCGGCCCTGTCGGACGCGGAGCGCGAGCGCCTGTTCTCGGTGATCGAGGCGCTGAAGCGGGACGGCGTGACGATGATCTACATCTCGCACAAGCTGGACGAGACGTTCCGCCTGGCCGACCGCGTTTCGGTCCTGCGCGACGGCCGGTACATCGGCACTCGGGCCGTCGGGGACACGGACGAAGCCGCCTTGATCCGCATGATGGTCGGGCGGCCCCTCACCGACTTGTTCGCCCGCGACGGAGGAACATCGGGCGGCGGGGGTGAACTTGATCTTGAGGGGGGAACAGGCGAGGAAGTCCTGCGCGTGGACGATCTCGGCCTGCGCGCCGAGGGCCGGACGCTGCACGACATCTCGTTCACGCTCAGGCGCGGCGAGATTCTGGGCCTGGCGGGACTGATGGGCGCGGGCCGCACCGAGCTTTTGGAGACGCTGTTCGGCGTCCACGCCCCGCGCCTGGCGCGGGGGCGGGTGACGATCCAGGGTCGGGCGCAGGCGCTCCCCGCCTCGCCCGCCGCCGCGCTCCGCGCGGGCCTGGCCCTGGTCTCCGAGGACCGCAAAGACAAGAGCCTGGTCTTGGGTGCATCCGTCGGCCACAACATCACGCTGGCCGCGCTGGGCGACTTCCTCCAGGCCGGCGTGATCCGTTCGGGGCAGGAAAACGCCGCCGTGCGGCAGTCCCTTCAAGACCTGCACATCAAGACGCACAGCCCGGATGTGGCCGTCGGCGCCTTGTCCGGCGGCAATCAGCAGAAAGTGGTCCTCGCCAAGTGCCTGCTGACCCGCCCCACCGTCTTGCTCCTAGACGAGCCGACGCGCGGCATTGATGTGGGCGCGAAGGCGGAAATCTATGCCCTGATCCGCCGTCTGGCGGGGAGCGGCGCGGGCATCCTCCTGGCCTCGTCGGAGATGCCCGAACTGCTGGCGCTGTGCGACCGGATTCTCGTCCTGGCGGGGGGCCGCGTCGCCGCCGAGTTTGCGGCCCGCGACGCCACGCAGGAACGCATTTTAACGGCGGCAGCCGCCTGAGCCACGTACCAAGAATGGAGCGGGCGGTTGAAACCGCCCAGCCTCTCTTGCTCTGACTGAGCACCAAGCCCATGGCACAACAACCACTGACGGTTCAGCCCCCCGCGTCGCCGCGCGAGCGCCTGGGGGCGGCGGGGCGGTCTGCGCTGCGGTTTCAAAGTCTTTTTGGGCTGTTCGCGATCCTGCTCATTTCCGCCCTCGTGTCGCCGATCCGGGACGGGCGCATCGTCTTCCTCGACCCTGAAAACCTGCTCAACATCGTCCGCTTCGCCTCGGAAAACGGCATCATCGCCGTCGGCATGACGCTGGTGATCCTGACCGGCGGCATTGACCTATCCGTCGGCGCCCTGCTCGCGCTGTGCGCCGTGGGCGCGGCGGCCTGCCTGATGCGTTATGGGCTGAACACGGCGGAAACCGTCCTGATCGTGCTGGGGCTGGGGACGTGCCTGGGCGCCGTGAACGGCCTGGTGACGACCAAGCTCCAGATCCAGTCGTTCATCACCACGCTGGCGATGCTCTCCGTGGCGCGCGGCATCGCCTCACTCTGGTCGGGCGGCTACGCCATCCCGCTGGCTTTCGGGACGGCGCGGGGCGAGGCGCCGCCCCTGTTCAAGTCGCTGTTCGCGGGCCAGGTCGGAGGCGGGGCCTGGGCGATCCCCGGCCCGCTGTTTTACTTCGCGGGCGCGGGCCTGCTGGCGACGTTTTTGCTCCGGCGGACGGGCTTCGGGCGGCACGTCTACGCTGTGGGCGGCAACGAAACGGCGGCCCGGCTGTCCGGCGTGCGGACCGACCGGGTCCGGGTCATCGTCTTTGCCCTGTCGGGCCTGCTGGCCTCGCTCGCGGCCCTGCTGCATGTCGCGCTCGTCAACCAGGGCAGCCACATTGACGGCAGCGGCTACGAGCTGAACGCCATCGCCGCCGTCGTGATCGGCGGCACCCGCCTGTCCGGCGGGGCGGGCACGGTCCTCGGCTCCATGCTGGGGGCACTGATCTTGTCTATTCTGGACAACATTTTGGGCCTGCGCAACATCCAGTCCGAGTACCAGATGATCCTGAAAGGCGTCATCATCGTGCTGGCCGTCGTGATCCAGCGGCAGAACGTCCGCCCGGCTTGAAGGCCAGGCCACTCTCAAAGGAGACATTACCATGACACTTCGGACACGGCCACTGACAGTCGCCGCCGCGCTTTTGCTGCCCCTCGCGGGCGGGCTTCTCGGCGGGTGCGGCCCGCGCGAAACGACGCAGACCGCCGCCCCGTCCTCGACCGGGGGCGGCGGGGCGGCAGGCAAGACCTACCTCATCGGCATGTCGCAGGCCAACAAGGGCGAGCCGTGGCGGCAAGCCATGAACGATCAGATCGCCGCCGCCGCTCAGGGACATCCCGAACTCAACGTCCAATTTGCGGACGCCGCCCAAAACAACGCCAAGCAGGTCGCCGACGTCGAGAACTTCATGCAGCAGGGCATTAATCTGCTGATCATCTCGCCCAACGAGGCCGCGCCGCTGACGGATGTGGTCGCCAAAGCCTACAGCAAGGGCATCCCCGTGATCCTGCTCGACCGCAAGGTCAAGGGGGACAAGTACACGATGTGGATCGGGGCCGACAACAAGAAGATCGGCCAGGAGGCGGGGCAGTACGTCGTGGACTGGTGCAAGCGCAATGGGCGTACCCCCTGCCGCGTGATGGAAATCCGGGGGCTGGAAGGCTCGTCGCCCGCCAAGGATCGCGGCGACGGCTTCCGGGCGGGCATCGCGTCCGACCCCGCCGTCAAGATCATCGCCAGCCAGAACGCCGACTGGCTGCGCGAGAAGGCCATCCCCGTCTCGCAGGCGATGCTCCAGGCCAACCCCAACGTGGACGTCGTGTATGCCCACAACGACCCCATGGCCGAGGCCGCCTTCATCTCCGCCGGGAGCGCGCACCGGGACACGTCCAAAATGCTGTTCGTCGGCATTGACGGCCTGGCCACGCCCGACGGCGGCGTCGTCTCCGTCCAGGGAGGGCGTCTGGGCGTCACCCACGTCTACCCCACCGGCGGCAAAGAGGCCATTGACTTCGCTGTGCAGATCCTCGAGAAAAAGCAGACGCCGCCCAAAGCCGTCGTCCTCCCGACCGTGCAGGTGACAAAGGCCAATGCCGACGCCGTGCTCAAACAATTCGGCGGCAAGTAAGCCGTCCCTGAGCATTGTGCAGGATGTTGACGGCGGCGTTCACATCCCGGTCCATTGCCAGACCGCAGGCAGGGCACTGATGCCGCCGCTCCGACAGCGATTTGGGCGCGACCAGGCCGCACCCCGAACAGCACCGGCTTGTGTTCGCGGGATTGACTTCGGCGAGGCACCGCCCTGTCCCTTCGGCCTTCCGCGCTAAGACGAGCCGAAATATGCCCCAGGCGGCGTCCGCGATGGACTTCGCCAGGCAATGATTCCGCACCATGTTCGTGATTGCCAGCTTCTCGACAGCAATCAGCCCGTAGGTCGTGACCAGCCGCCGCGCCGCTTGATGCGCGAAATCATGCCGCCGGTCGCGGACGCGCGCCTGGAGCCGCGCGGCGGCCCGTTTCGCCTGCCGTCGCCGCCGTGTCCCTCGCCCCGCCCGGCTGACCCGGCGCTGAACCTGCGCCAGCGCCTTTTCGGCCCGGCGGAAGAAGCGGGGATTGGGGATGAACTCGCCCGTGGACAGGGCGGCGAAGTGCGTCAATCCCACATCCACCCCCACCGCTGCCTCCGACGGCGGCAGCGTCTCCGGTTCGCACTCGCAGACGAGACAGGCAAACCACCGGCCCTGCGCGCGCCGAATCGTACACGTCTTCACGGCCCCCGCAAGAGGCCGATGCAGGCGAATCTTGACCGCACCGATCTTGGACAGGCACAGCCGGCCCCCGTCCAGCCCGAAGCCGCTCTGCGTGTAGGTGAAGGAGTCGTAGCCGTTAGTTCGGCGCTTGGGATAGCCCGGCTTCTCGCCGCCTTTGATGCGGCGAAAGAAGTCTTGGAACGCCCGGTCCACGCGATGCACGACGTCTTGCAGCGCCTGCGAGTGGACTCGCTTCAATTCGGGGTGTGTCTTCTTCCAGCGGGGCAGCGCGGCCTGTTGCTCGAAGCGCGTAACGGAGTGCCCGAAGCAGTCGTAGTCGTGGGTGCGCCAATGGAGCAGGGAGTTGTAGAGGTCGCGGCAGGTATCCAACGTTTCCGCCAGCATACGCGCCTGTGCTTTGGTGGGATACAGCCGGTAGCGAAAGGTCTGGTAGATCATGGCCGCCTTCCTTAGCGAACGAGTGAGAGCGGTTCGGAAACCCGGAACCACCGCAGTGGCACTTCCCGCCGTCGTACAATGGCGGGCTTTCCTCGGCTGAACGAGCGCACTGATGCCCCAGTGCAGGTGTGGGTCGGTCGGGACTCGAACCCGAAACCGCAATATTAAAAGTATTGTGCTCTACCGGTTGAGCTACCGACCCACGCCCTATAGTGTACCCACACGCGGGGCCAAAGTCAACCGGGCGGGGCCGAAGAAGCGGCAGGAAGGAGACGGGGCGGGGGACAGACCTTCATGGGCAAGTTCCGCCGTTCTGGATCGAGGGAGTGAACGCGGCCCCCCCGGTCTGTAGTAGGCTAATTACATCGGAGGCGCTGCGCGGGAAGGGCCTGCCAGCCTTGCTAGGAAAGCGATACCATTTGATATGTCCATCGAGAAATGCTGCGTTAGAACCGCCAACATGGCGAACAGAGATAGCATCGTCGTAGAACAGACTCAGATAGCCATCGTTAGTGGACCCCTGCCGGTGGTCTCCCGCATCTGCATCCTCCTCAGCCAGTAGTAGGGTTCCAGCGGGTGAGGCGAAGGCCGCCAAAGGCTTTCCTGTCCGTGGCTGAAAGGCATCGGTGGGTGTGTCTGCTAATGCATCCGTAGTCGTGTCCACCAGGCAGGAGTTGAAGGCGTAGGATAGACCGGAGGCTTGGCCTTGCCCGTCGTCAGGGCATACGAAGATCTGTGTGTTTCTAACGTAGGGGTACAGACTCCCGCGGCTGACATCAAAGCTGGCGGGATTTGGGTTATCACCAAAGAAGCTGTAATAAATCCATCCGCCAGCCACGCCTATACCGTTCGCACCATCCGTCGCTCCCGGCAGCCGCTCGTCGCTGTCCTGCGTATACAGGGCGAACGCGGTGGCGAGTTGCTTAAGGTTGGACTCGCAGGAGGCGCGGCGGGCGTTCTCGCGGACGTTCTGAAAGACCGGGAACAGGAACGCGGTGAGAATCGCGATGATAGCAATGACCACGAGCAGTTCAATCAGGGTGAAGCCGCTTATGTGTTTTGATGTTACGATGGTCCGTCGCATGAAGTCAGCCCGCATTATATACCCCCAGCGGCAGTTCAATCTACAAACCGATACTTGGTGACTGCCCAAGCTGCGGCAAAAGCATCCATCAGGCCGATCTTCTTCCCCGCGCCGTATCCTCTACCTCTGTATGAAATCGGAACCTCAGAGATACGGCAGCGCTTACCCGTGAGCGGCCCCGACGGGTGGCGGTAGCGGGCCACCTTAGCCGTCACCTCCGGCTCGAAGTCGAAGCGGTCGCAACGTAGCGGAATGGCCTGGATGACTTCACGCTTGAAGACCTTATAGCATACCTCCATGTCTGTCAGGTTGAGGCCGGTGCATAGGTTAGAGTAAGTAGTCAGCAGGGCGTTGGCGGCCCGTTGCCAGAAGGCACAGACCTGAGGCAGGCCGTCCCCCGCGAAGCGACTCCCGAAGACGACATCGGCGCTCCCGGCCAGAAGTGGTGCGAGCAGCACTGGGTAGTCATTGGGGTCATACTCCAGATCCGCATCTTGTACCACAACAAACTCACCCGTAACGACGGCGAGGGCCGTGCGCGTGGCCGCGCCCTTGCCCCGATTAAGGTCGTGGTAAAGAACCCGGACGTCTGGGAATTGACCCTCCACACATCGCCAGAGCAGTTCGCGCGTTCCATCTGTGCTGCCATCGTCTACTATGATGACCTCCTTGGCAATCTCAACCTCTCGCACACGCCCGAGGATGTCCAGCAGTGTCCTGCGCTCGTTGTAAACCGGCATGACAACGGACAGGCGGTGGCCGCCGGCGCCACAACCTAGTGACTGATTTTCACGGTCTTCCAGCAACATCATCCGCCCCCTGCACCTGTCCTGTCGGCTCCACTGAGTATGCTGTCACCTCTAGTTCTTCCGCCTCACTGCGCGCATCCTGCTTATGTAGGGGGGGATGTTCTGCTGTCATCCTGAGCCTCTTCTCCAGGCCGCTGAAAAAAATCAGACCCTCCGGTGTGCCGACGTAAGTGAACCCGTGAGCGTTCCGGCGCTGCATATCGGACAACAGCAGCGACATATCCGCACTGCTACGAACCAGGAACAGAGGCTGCGCCAGAGGCAAAGCAATGAGGTTGGGTCCGACCCACAGGCTGTCAGTCACAAGGACAGGCGTCTGGAGCGTACTCACCTGAGTGTTAAGCGCATGATTGTCGGCCATTGTAAGGCGGATCGTCTGAAAACCGCGTGCCTGACACGCGGCGCTGATTCCCACGAGGACCACGAACGCTGCGGCTGTGATTTCCCGTCCGCCGGGTGCGTCTTGCAAAGAACGCTGCAAGGCATGGGCAGAAAGCAAAACTAAAAGGGGGAGCATGGGCAGAAGGTAACGCGCGCCCCAGTCCACGCCGGGGGTGATGGGATTGACGAGCACGAAAAGCGCGAACAGCCAGCATGTGCGGCTGATCCAAGCGTAAAAGATCGCCGCTGGAGGCGTCCGAGCACCCCCCGATTCCCGCTGAACGTACCAGGGGACCGCCAGGGCGGGGATCAAGAGCGGCGTTCCCTCAAACAACCCGGAAACCCAGTCAGCGGAGAGCGTAAGCGCGAGGGCCATCAGAGCTATTACCAAGCTGAGAATCGGCACCACGGGGCGTAAACGGCGGGAGAGCCAGCTTACGACTGTAAAGGATGTCAGTGTGACCGCAAAAATGCGTATGTAGGGGCGCAGGGTGTCATGATAGTCTGAGAAGGCCGAGCCGAAAAGCTCCAACATGGTCCGGTTCGCAAGCCCAGCCGGGTCTAGGATAAGGGCAAGGCTGAACGGATGATTTTGGCTGTTCTGGAATACATTGGCCCCTAAGTGTGCGCCGCCGACCGCGCCGTAGAGCATCCAGTTGCATAGCCCCCAGAGCGCCGACACGGGGGCAAAGCCGAGCAGCAGGCCGCCTAGGATGTGTCGGCGCAGCCTGAGCAGCGGCAATGCGGCGAGACAGGTTGCGAGGAAGAGGGCAAGGCAAAGCTCGTGAACCCAAAGCCCTATTCCAAGTAGCGCGCCGGTGACGAGGGCGGGGCGGAGGCCGCCGTCCTGCACCGCACGCAGCATCCAGTACCCGGCCCAGGCCGCCAGCAGCATCAGGGCGGAATGGTCCCAGAAGATGACAGAATACAGGACCAGCGGCGTCGCGAACCCCATGACCAACGGCAGCCACAGGGGGAACAGCCCGATCCGATGCGCCGTGGCGCGCGTGGCGATGACCGTCCCCAGCCCGCAGAGGACCGGCACGAGTGACAACCCGCCGAACCCGAAGGCGCGGTAGGCCAAGCCGCAGAGCAGGGGGAACAGCGGCTGATACATCGTGGAAAGTCCGTGCGGGCTGCGGAAGAGGAAGTAGGCCAGTGGGTTCAGCCGCCCGCTCGGGTTGGCCCCGGCGGGCGGGTAGCCGAGAGGCACGAACCGCCCGTGCTCCTGCCAGCCGCGAATCATGGCGAAGCGCGCCCCGGAATCGGGACTCCAGAAGGTGTGGAAGCTGCTCAGGGAGAGTGACAGGCCCACATAGAGAGTTGCCAGACACAGCAGGGAGAGTGCAAAGACGGGGCGCTTGGACGCCCCCGCCGTGGGGCTGGCTGCGGGAGTTCCGTCAAGGTTGGGCGGCGCGGTTATCATGTTCTCTGCCTGCGGCCCTCACGCCGACCGGGTTGCGTTTGGAGATCACCAAGATCATGCCGTCCCAGTGCGCGGCCAAGTCGTCATACGACCACGTCTCCCGGCGCGGCTCGCCCTCGTAGGCCGGGTCGGCGATCTGGACGGCGTCGGAGCCGCAGCCGGTCAGGGCGACGAAGTGCGTGCCGTCAATGTGCAGGATGCCCAGAGGCCGGGCGCGACGCAGATCATCCGTCGTCATCTGCCGCCCCTCCGCGCGCAGCCCCAAACGCCGGGCCGCGCCCTGGATTTCGGCGAAACTGGTGACTCCCCGACTGTCCACGAACAATCGGGAGACTTCATCCTCGGTTATGGGTGTGCCGAGCGCCCGGCTCACAGCGTATAAACTGCGCGTCCCACAGCCGCCGTAAGTCAGGCGCGGCTGAGGCCGGGCCACCATCGCAGCCCAGCCGACTGCAAACGAAAAGGCAAGAGAAAGCAGCAGGCCGCCGAAGCCGCGCAAGACTGGCATCCTCACCTCGCGCTACTTTGCCGCTGGTAACGCACTAAGAAGCCGATCCCCAGGAGCAACAGTGTTGCCAAACTCCCCATGAACAGCCAGCCGAACAGCATCTTACGGGAGCGCGTACTATCATCGCCCCATTCCAGCACCTTCTCCCCATTAGCTCCGACATGGTAACGCGAAGTGTTATCTTCTACAATGTCTCCCGGCTTCATCTTAACAACAAACAGCGAGTCGGGGACATCGTTCAAATGAGTATTGGTGAAGTGGAAGGTTTCAAAACGGAAGGGAATCATCCGTCCATCCGGCGAATAATCCTTGTAGTTCGTGTACTCCTTGTTCTCCGCTTCAACAGGCAAATAAACCCCTTGGACTTTCGTGAACTTTGTGATCTTCTGGTCCGTGTTGCCTTGTTTGCCTTCTGATGTCTGACGGACGATTGCGTAACCATATGCTGGCGCTAGGTCAACGTGCATAGTTCCTTCGCCATCACCGTCAAACACCTGTTTGACATCCAAATCTAGACCCACCAGAGGGCCGAATTCAGACGAAGATGAAGTTGTCATGGACGTATAGAATCTGTTGCGAATAATGTCGGCGATGTTCTTGTTGCCGACATTATACATCCAGTCAATCATCCCCGGCAGTGTGCCACGCCCCGCAATCGGACTCCACAAAGCAGGTCCAAGATTTTCCGCACCTGATTTTGGGCTTTCATTGAAATATGCCTGTTTGCCGTCGAATATGTTACGGCGCGTGACCGGAAAAGGACGGCCATGCAGGACTTGTACAGGATCAGACTTTGACATGACCTTCTCGGAGTAATATTTTCCGCCTTTGAAGGCAGCAATATGCATGTCGTGTGTCGGCAGCGGAGGAAGACTGCGCCCATCCGCCGCAGTCCAATTCGTGACAAAGTTCTGCGCGTTCATCTCCACAGTAGATTGCAATGAGGAGATCTTACTTTGTGCCAGATCGACGTTTTGCACCAGACGATTGACATCTACCTGATTATTGGAAGGAACTTGAGCGAAAGAGGCTGCTACTGGCAGAAACAAGAGGGTAAGTGAGAAGACCATAACAAAAAACGCCATAGTAGTAATGAGATATTTCATTGCTAACCTCGTTCAGAACACACTTAGGAGTTACGCAGTTGAACTCGTTTTGAGAGTAAATCTACCGTCGCTTCGTCTGCCAGTCACGCTAAACTGCGTAACTCCTAAACTATAAGTTGCGAAAGGCAGTGGAGGCATAGCTTCTTATGCGAAGTATGCCCTTCCTCCTAATTTAGCATGAGAATTTCCGTCCTTCACGCAGCCTAATCCATATTAGAATGGTGAAGACGGAATTCCCGTTAAATTAAAGGCCACAAGCAGCCTGCGGTGTTCCATTTTGTTCGGAAAGGAAGGTACCAGTACCAGGGCACCCGCCTGAATAATAGTCAGTGAATGAACAGAAAAGGGTGCTGCTATTGCAGGTGGCTGGATACCAATTCCATTGACAGGTGGAATGCTGATGCACTACCACTACAAACCAAGTGTTTGCCGCACCTGGCGCATTGTATCGCTGACATGGATAAGGTACACAGGTCGTTGTCCCGGTACACTCATATCCCCGTCCCTGCGTCTTCATCATCTCTCCGACTGTGAGTGCTCGGCCAGTCGTGGGCAGGGCAGAAACTTGATTGGGAGCAGCGCCGATGAACGAAACGACGAGACCTGTGGCGGACAGGGCGACAGCCAGCGCCCGCAAATTGATTCTTTTCATCTTTTCCTCGTTGTGGGTGAGTTGCCGAGGCAACAGAAAGTCGTGAGCCAAAGGCTCTGAGGTAAGTCAGGCCGCAGAACTAGCCTGCACGTTCCGCAACGGCATATTCATACCGTTGAGCAGGAACACGATGAGGGACAAAAGCCCCAGATTAAGAAGAATTGATTCCGGCGGTGTTATCTGAAACAACGCACCAAAGCAATGACAGGGAACTGGGATACGCTCCACGATACGCCAAGACGAATAGCTGATAAACATGACAGAAAGCAGCATCGCCAGATGAAGGGACATTTTTTGCAAAACAGGCTGTAAAAATGGAACCATTAGCCCTAAAGCAATTGTGAATTCTACGGCGATCAGTAAGCAGCTTACCATAGGAACAAGCCCAGTTGGGATTAGACGAGAAACCGTCAAAGTTCGTTCAAGCTGGCTGAAGTTTTGCAGTTTCGCGAAAGCCGCAATCGCAAACACACTGGCGAGCAGGAGGCGCGCAAAGAATCGACCGAGTGGCCTGACGGTAATGGGAAGCCTTTTAGTTTTTTGCAGAGTTGAGTCCATTGCCGCCCGCTCCCGTTTGTATTCTATGGCATTATTGTATCATAAGATTTGCGGGAATAAATGCCCCTGTTTAGGGGCAATTTTAGCAACAGAAATTACGGTGTCTTGGCATCATGGATTTCAGGCGACGGGGGGGGGGGGGAGCAGGCATAAAGTCGAAGGGGGAAATCCAGCCCTCGCGGCAGGCCATTCGGACGGCGGCGAACCGCTCGTGCGTGCCGAGCAGCTCATTGATGCGCTTGAAGTTGGTGTGGACCGTCTCCGGCGACTGGCAGAGCCGTTCGGCCAGCGCCTTGTCGTGCAGGCTGCCGGACTCGGCGCAGGCCCGCAGCAGGCTCAACAAGGCATCAGGCAAAGGGCATCCATCGCAGCAGTCGCTTCTACTTAGCATCTCCGTCCTCCCCAGCACAGCCGCTTCGACGCGGATCGTGGACACGAACAGCGGTTTAGCATTCGGCATCACAGGGCCAAATTCCTTCTATCTCTTGTCAGGCAGGAGAAAACGTCGGCGGGGGCGAACAAAGAGCCAATCACAGCAAAACAAATGGAGGCGGAACAACATGGCGGATAAACCGAATTTCGGACTGACGGGGCTGGCGGTCATGGGGCAGAACCTGGCGCGGAACGTCGCGCACAAAGGGTTCCCCATCGCCGTCCACAACCGGACAACGGAGAAGACGGACAAGTTTCTCGAAGAGCATGGCGGCGAAGGGCAGATCGTCGGCTCCAAGAGCATGGAAGAGTTCGTCGGCGCGCTCCAGTCGCCGCGCGCGATCATGATCATGGTCAAGGCGGGCCGGGCCGTAGACGACGTGATTGACGAACTCAAGCCGCTGCTCGCCCAGGGCGACCTGCTCATTGACGGCGGCAACTCGCTGTTCTCGGACACGGAGCGGCGCGTTTCGGAACTGGCCCAGGACGGCATTTTGTTCCTCGGCGTGGGCGTTTCCGGCGGCGAGGAGGGCGCGCTGAACGGCCCCAGCATCATGCCCGGCGGCAAGGAGGACGCTTACAAGCTCGTCGCCCCCATCTTCACCAAGATCGCCGCCCAGGTGGACGGGACGCCCTGCTGCACCTACATCGGCGACGGCGGCGCGGGGCATTACGTCAAGATGGTCCACAACGGCATCGAGTACGCCGACATGCAGCTCATCGCCGAGGCGTATGATCTGCTCAAGAACGGCGCGGGCCTGACCAACGACGAGCTGCACGACGTCTTTACCCAGTGGAACGAGGGCGACTTGGACTCGTTCCTGATCGAGATCACGGCCCAGATCTTCGCCCGCAAAGACGACGACAGCGACGATTACCTGGTGGACCGCGTCCTGGACCGGGCCGCCCAGAAGGGGACGGGCAAGTGGACCGCCCAGTCCGCCCTGGACCTGGGCATCCCCGTGACCGCCATCACCGAAGCCGTCTACGCGCGCACGCTATCCTCCTTCAAGGAGCAGCGCGTCGCCGCCTCCAAAGTCCTGCCCGGCCCGACCGGCGGCCGGTTCGGGGGCGACCGGCAGGCGTTCATCAACGACATCCGCGACGCCCTGTACGCCTCCAAAGTCGTCGCCTACGCGCAAGGGTTCGAGCAGATGCTGGCGGCGGGCCACGAGTTCGGCTGGCGGCTGCGCCCCGGCGAGATCGCGACCATTTGGCGCGGCGGCTGCATCATCCGCGCCCGCTTCCTGGACCGCATCAAGGACGCCTACGACCAGGAGCCGTACCTGGCGAACCTGCTGCTCGCCCCCTACTTCACCGACGCCGTGAAAAGCGGTCAGGACGGCTGGCGCCGCGTCGTCGGCGAGGCCGCCCGGCTCGGCATCCCCCTCCCTGCTTTCTCCTCGGCCCTGGCCTACTACGACGGCTACCGCCGCGCCCGCCTGCCGGCCAATCTCATCCAGGCCCAGCGCGACCTGTTCGGCGCCCACACCTACGAGCGCACGGACAAGCCCGGCGCCTTCCACTCCCAATGGGCCGAAGAAAAGCAGGAACCGAAGAACCAACCCCAGCACGGCGTCCAGACCACGGACTGAGCGGCAGCCTGTTGTATGTGGTATAATGGGTTGCGGCGGGAGCATGAAAAGTGGAGGCTCCACCGCAACCCTGTGGCATGAATGCCATGTAAAATAGGCATGTTATTTTGAGCATCGCCATGAAGATTTTGTCAAAGGTATTGCTAAGATGGTTCTTGAAGAAGGGCTGGCCTTGGTTCGTTGAACATATATGGCCAGTGATTGAGGAAGAAGTTTTTGGCGTCTTTGCAGTTGTCGTTCCAAAGTTCCGTGAGAATTTACTGCACTGGTTCGGCGATCGGAAAAAGCGGCAGGAAGAACATGCGACCCGAAAGGCTGAACAGGCTGACCAACGAGCAAATGAGGCGCAAGATAAAGCGGAAGCAGACAAGTACCGCGCTGTGGCAGAAGTTTGGCGTGATGTAGCAGAAGATTTTAGACGCGAGAATGAAGATCTCAAAGAGAGAGTTGATTTTCTCTTGAATCAGTCTGCATCTGAGTTCCGGCATGGTGTGCAAAGCTTGGCAATAAAGGATATTGTTGAAGCGGGAGAAAAAGGCACCTTCAAAATCAAGGGGCGAGAAGAACCTTTGTCCTTGCCAGCCCCGGATGAGTAAAACGTGCGTACCACAGTTTAGTTCGCCCTTAAAGGTCTTGAAGGAACCAAATAGAACATGCAATACATTCAGAAATACGACATCCGCTTCTTGATACCATATGACTGATTTGGTCAATCTGAACTCCATACTGACTCATGGCGTTTTATCCCACAATGAGGCCCATAAACGGGGATTAGTTAGCACGGACATATCCAATCAGGGGGTCCAGGACCGCCGGAGTACGAAATTAATCAATCGTATTCCTTTGCATGACTACGTTAACTTTTATTTTCAGCCGAAAAATCCTATGCTGTCGGTGAAGAGGGATGTTCAGAGAAGTATCGTTTTTCTTGGTGCTGAACCAGCTTTATTGCTAAGGCCAACCACTGTTTTCTCAGATGGAAATGCAGGAGCGAATCCAGGGAAGACCCATTTTTGGACAGGGACATACGAACTAGATCGCCTTCCATGGGATATTATCGATGCTCCCTATTGGAACGATGTCGAAGATGGGAAGCGGATTAAGTGCGCGGAGATACTGGTATACCCAAAGGTGGAAGTGGAGAGCATCTTGAAAATCTTCTGCCATCCATCCGCACAGCAGCTAACACAACAGGAAGTGCTCGCAAGCGGTCTCAGTATTCCAGTAGAAGCCGCGCCGCAGATTTATTTTTGAGGTTCAACTATGCTAATTTATAGCAACACTACAGTCTTCAATGTGGAGGCCCAAACTATAGTTAACACTATCAACTGCGAGGGAGTGATGGGGGCGGGTATCGCACTTGAATTTAAGCTTCGATATCCCAAGATGTACGAGGATTATGTAGGGCGTTGCGGACGCAAAGAAGTTACAGTAGGAAAGCCTTACCTCTATCAAGATCAAGGCTACCCTTGGATACTAAACTTCCCGACGAAGAAGCACTGGAAATACCCATCTAAAATTCAATGGATACAACAGGGGCTGGAAGATTTTGCGATCCATTACAAAGGGGCAGGAGTAACATCCATTGCGTTCCCAATGCTGGGAACCAATAATGGACACCTTGAATGGGCTGAGGTCAAAGAACTGATGGAGCAATATCTTGGTGATCTCGACGTGACTGTCTACATATGCCTTGATAGAGAGCGCGAAGCAAGTGGCGTGGAGGGCTTCATTGTTGATAAAATCAATGATGAAAGTGACCGTTCTTGGCTTTCGGATTTGCATCTGCGGCAGCAGACCGCAGATAGGATACTTTCTTCATTGCCAATAAGTCGCTTTCGTGAGTTGGCAAGGGTCAAAGGCATTGGTGAGCAGACGTACAGTAATGTCTTTACGCACTTCTACTCCAAAGCTCCCAGCATCCGACAGCAACAGCATACATCTGGAACGACGTCAACAAGGGAAACTAAACAACTAAGCTTCACGCTCTGACGCTAACCATGTCTTACTCATGACAGAGCCGCTATTTGTTCCCTACTATCCATACTGAAGGGGCGGCGGGGGCATTCGCCCCTGCCGCCCCTTTGGACAGTTAACCTCGGCAAGCAATTAAAGCAAGTTCAGAATGCAGAACGCTTTGCGGCAGCCTCAGGCTGACTCGCAACGCAAACAAGGAGCCGCTTTTGCGCCGCAGCCATGACAGCCAGCAGAACTCTTGGGCGCTTCCCGGCATCTTTGCCGCCATTGCCCTTCTTCTGGCCCATCCCGTGGCAGCGGCCGGGAGGACTCCGATGCCGAAAGTGATCGCCTATGTGCCCAATTGGGGGGAGCTGGCCGCGTTCTCGGACATCATTGATTACGCGAAGATCACGCATATCAACCTCGCATTTGAGAACCCCGTGAACGCACAGGGCGACCTTTCTTTTGACGGCAAGGATGCTGTAAGGATGCTGTCTTGATTGCAAAGGCACACACCCACCATGTCCCGATCCTGATCTCTATCGGGGGCGGGGCGGCGTCGGGCGACAAGACGCTGATGAACCGGTATTTCGACTTGCTCAGTGATGCCAAACGAGCGGCGTTCGTCGCCAAGCTTGTCGAATACATCGGCAGTCACGGTTTTGACGGGCTGGATGTGGACATCGAAGGCCCCTCGATCAACAAAGACTATGGGGCGTTTGTTCACGACCTCGCCCAAGCCTTGAACCCGAAAGGGGAGCTGCTGACGGCGGCTCTTTCGCAGGGATACGGCGGGGATCAAGTGCCCGACTCCGTTTTCCAGGACTTAGATTTCGTCAACATCATGGCTTACGACGGCGCCGGGTATTGGGACCCGAAGACGCCGGGCCAGCATTCCTCGTTCGCCTTTGCCCAAAGCAATGTCGCCTATTGGCTGGGGCGCGGGCTGCCCAAGTCAAAAGCCGTGCTGGGCGTCCCGTTCTACGGGTATGGCTTCGGCAAAGCATTCCGCCAGCGGGATTATCCCTACTCAGAAATCATTGCGTCTTATCCCAGTGCCGAGAACTCCGACCAGGTCGGAACGACCATTTGGTATAACGGGATGCCGACGATCAAGGCAAAGACACAGTATGTGCTCGATCAGGGGCTGGCCGGCGTGATGATCTGGTCACTTGATTACGATGTCAAAGGAGAACGCTCTCTCCTTTCTGTCATAGACGAGACCCTCCGCCCCAGACCGGCGGCGCGTGCTTCGCACGGGAAGCCCTGAGACCACTTCACGAGGAAACCCTTTATGGAACATGCCTACGGCCTGGACATCCCTCGGACGCTGGAAGAGGTCTGCGATCCCCGGAAGATGGCCCTGCTGGTCTACGACATGCAGGTGGGCATCCTCGGCCAGATTCAGGGCGGCGAACAGATCACCGCCCAGGTCGCGCGCGTGCTGGACGCCGCCCGCGCGGCGGGGGTGCGCGTCTTCTTCAGCCGCCACCTGTCCCTGCCCAAAGAGGTCGCCGGCGTCATGCAGCTTCGGACCGCACTGGCCTGGCAGCATGTGGACGCGGTAGACAAGGTCCAGCCCTGGTTCCTGCGCGACACGCCGGGCTTCGGGATCACCCCTGCCCTCGCCCCGCTCCCCAGCGAGGCCGTCTTTGACAAGATCACGATGTCCGCCTTCGAGGGCACGTTCCTCAACATTGCCCTGCGCGACTGCGGCCTCAACGCCCTGGCCCTCATCGGCGTCGCCACCGAGATCGGCATCGAGCCGACCGCGCGCCACGCCGCCGACCTGGGCTACATCCCCATCCTCGTCACCGACGCCTGCGGCGCGGGCCACCCCGAAGCGGCGGCGCGTTCCCTCGAAAGCCTGACGTTCGCCGGGGACACGCTGATGACCGATGTAGAGACGATCTGCCGCCTGTTCGCGCCGGGCAAGCCTTCCGCGTGACGGTGCGGGTACAATCTCCCCATGAAAATCGTGCAGCTGGACATCCAGGGCTTCCGCTCCCTCAAAAACGTCTCCTGGCGGCCCGGCGACCTGAACGTCGTCATCGGCCCCAACGGCAGCGGCAAGTCCAACCTCCTTCGGATGCTGGAAATGATCTCAGCGGCAGCACAAGGGCGTTTGAGCCGCTATGTTCAAGCAGAGGGTGGGTTTGTTCAACTGCTTTGGGATGGACAGTCGAAAGGAATCACCTCCCATCTCAGAACATCAGCCGAGCAGAAGACTTTTTCACAATCTGGATTAGCAGAAATACGCCTTCCACCTCTTTTGTACGAGATTATGCTGATTAATCCGGGGGCTGATGGATCATATCGTGTGCAGCATGAACTCCTGCGTCATTCAGATAAATATGTGACTTATTTTTCGAGAACTGGTTTCACTGTTCAAATCTTCGATGGCGAAGAGTCAGGTAATCTCAGGGCAGACACTATTTCAGCAGAGGAAGCTGTTCTTCCAATCGTGGATAATCCCTTTTCGCCTAACACCGAGACCCGCGATTTTCGCCTGAAACTTGAGAATTGGAGCATTTACCAAGATGTCCGTGTAGATCAAAGCGCCCTAATCCGTCAAGCCCCAGTCTCGCGTTTAGAACAGCGCGTCGCTCCCGACGGTCAGAACCTAGTCAACGTCCTGCACACGCTCTACACAAGCGACCGCCAGTTCAAGCAGGACATCAACGACGCTATGTTTGCCGCCTTCGGAGAAGACTTCGACGAACTCATCTTTCCCCCTGCCGCTGACCAGCGAGTGCAGATGCGAGTGCGGTGGAAGACGCTTAAACGCGAACAGTCCACCGCCGATCTGTCCGACGGCACGCTCCGCTTTTTGTTTCTGATGACGGTCCTTGCCAGCCCCAACCCGCCGCCGCTCATCGCCATTGATGAACCCGAAACGGGCCTGCACCCGTCCATGCTGCCCATCATCGCCGAATTCGCCGCCGAGGCGGCCACGCGAACACAGGTCATTTTCACGACACACTCAGACAGCTTCTTGGACGCATTCCGTGATACGAGACCAACAACGACGGTCGCGAAATGGGAGAACGGCGAGACAATACTCAAAACGATTGAAGGAGAGGCCCTGGATTACTGGTTGCAGGAGTATTCCCTTGGAAGCTTGTTCCGTTCCGGGGAATTGGAGGAGATGGAATGAACTTTGTCCTCATGGTAGAGGGCCAGACGGAGGACAAGGCGCTCCGGGAGTTTTTGCAGAAATGGCTGGACCAAGAACTTCCCACGAAAGTCGGCATCAAGATCGTTCGCTTTGATGGCTGGTCGGATTTGGTGAAGGGCGCGGCGGCGAAAGTGCAGTGGCATTTGAATAACCCCCGCGAGAAAGACAACATCATCGCGGTAATCGCTCTGCTCGACCTGTACGGCCCGACGTTTTATCCCGGTAACAAAGCGACGCCTGCGGAGCGTTACGAGTGGGCGAAAAGCTTTATGGAACAAAAGGTTGGGCACCCAAAGTTCCGCCAGCACTTTGCAGTTCATGAAACGGAAGCCTGGCTTCTCAGTGAGCCATCAATCTTTCCGCAGGCGATCGAAGAGTCTTTGGCTGGCAAGTATCCCCCGCCCGAGCAGATCAACTCCCACAAGCCTCCGTCAAAGCTGCTGATCGAGTTATACAACATCCGACTCAAGCGCGAATACAAGAAGATAACGGACGGCAAAGCCTTGTTCGCAAAATTATCCCCCGATGTTGCTTATCAGAAGTGCCCCAGCCTGAAGGCGTTGCTGGATGAAATGCGGCAACTCGCCGGAGAGACGGCTAACAGAAGCCAAAAGAAGCGGCATAGATAAAAGCTCACGCCGCTTTTTTGCTCGAACAGGCACTAATATCCCTCCGAGGTAGGAAAGAGGGTACTTTCCCTGTTGTCCGCGAAAGCAGACATTCGCACTTCTACAGACCCGGCCTTCTATCCGGGGAACCGGCCTACCCCTCTGCTCCACCGTAACGGGCCACTCGCTTGACACCCGCTTCCATAACCGCTATAATAGTAGACACATAAGACGGAAGGCGGAAGATAGATGGGGGTGCTTCAACCTGTGGCGTACATACCTGCCAGCATGACAATCGAAAAATGCGAAAACGAACTGCCGGGAAGTCAGGAGCGGACGGAGCGCGGCGGTGACGACCGGGCAGGAGGAAGCCGTTCGCAAATAAGCAACGCGAAAAATGCAAAAACGAACTCCCGCCGTGTGCGTTTCCCTCTCAGCCCTGCCCGCCGGGGGAGCGGCAGCAGACAGGGGCCACGGACGCTGTGAAGAATTGCCAAAACGAACGGGAACGCCTGGGAAGGGCGGAAGTGGAACTCTGGGAGGAATCACAGCGGTTAAAGGGGAACGCTGCCGGGGAATAACCGGCTGAACATCGAGTATTCTTCACAGTGCGGGTCGGTCATACCCGGAGGAGTTTTGCATGGAGATCGCAATGGTCGGTTTGGGCCGCATGGGCATGAACATGCTGGAGCGGCTGGCGCAGGACGGGCATAAAGTGTACGGCTTTGACGTGTCGCCGGACAAGGTGCCTGAAGTGGAGAAGAAGGGCGGGGTCGGCGTCACCGACTTGGGCGAAGCGATCAGTCGGCAGCAGCAGACGCCCAAAGTCGCCTGGATCATGGTCCCGCAGGGCAAGCCCGTGGACGACACCATCGCCCACCTGAAAGCGGTCATGTCGCCCGGCGACATCATCATTGACGGCGGCAACTCGTACTTCAAAGACACTGTCCATCGGGCCGGAGAACTGGAGCAGTCCGGCATCCACTACATTGACTGCGGCACCAGCGGCGGCGTGTGGGGGCTGAAAGAGGGCTACTGCTTGATGTACGGCGGCAACCCGGAGGCGGCGAAGTTCTGCGAGCCGGTCTTCAAGACGCTGGCCCCGGACGACGGCTACGTTTATACGGGCGCGTCCGGCTCCGGGCATTACGTCAAGATGGTCCACAACGGCATCGAGTACGGGATGCTCCAGGCTTACGGCGAGGGCTTCGACATCCTCCATGCCAGCGAATACAAACTGGACCTGACCGAGATCGCTTCCGCCTGGCGCTTCGGCAGCGTCGTCCGGTCCTGGCTGCTGGACCTGCTGGTCCTGGCCTTCAAGAGCGACGAGAACCTGCAAAAAGTGCGCGGCTATGTGGAGGACTCGGGCGAAGGGCGCTGGACCATTCAAGAAGCCATTGACCACAACGTCCCCGCGCCGGTCATCACGTCGTCCCTGTACGAGCGGTTCCACTCGCGCCAGCCCGAAAACTTCGCCGCCAAGGTCATCGCGTCCCTTCGCAACGAGTTCGGCGGCCACGCCGTCAAGTCCATCGAGGGCACGGTGCATGACGCCACCGGATCGGGCGACGCCGTCACCTACAGCGGCACATCGGACAGCACGGCGGACCAGATCCAGCCGGGTGCCTCGGCCAGCGAGGCGGCGGAGACCATTGCCTCCGCCGACCACGTCGCGGACCCGTCGAAGGTGTAGAAAGACCCCTCCCGGCTCGCTTTGGCTCGCCACCCTCCCCTGTGAGGGGAGGGCAACGGGAGGCTGCGCCTCTTGTCCAGAGGCAGGGGCTTCCGTCCCATTCATCCTAAAGCCCTTCCCTAACAGGGGAGGGTGGCGAGCCAAAGCGAGCCGGGAGGGGTTCCTAAAGGCATCACTTTGAACAAACTCTGGGCCAACCTGCACGGCGGCAGCACGCACTTCCCGATCGCCCTGATGATCGCGTCCGTCCTGTTCGACGCGCTGGCCTTCCTCGTGCGCGCCCCGTACAAGCAGGACCCACAGGCGGTGGGGTTTCGCAGACTGCCGGGGGCGCTGGCCTCGCTCGTTGACAAGCGCGACCTGCACGCCGCCGGGTTCTACACGCTGCTACTGGGCGCGCTGGCCTCCCTCGTGGCCGTTCTGTCCGGGATGGTGATCTCCGCCTGGCTTTTCTTCGGGCAGGGGACGCTGGCGAAGCACCACGACTTTGTCTGGCCCGCCTTCGGCCTGATGATCGGCCTGGCCGTCTGGCGTCTGGTCGTGCGCGACGAGGCCACGCGGCCCGCCTTCGGCATTTATCTAGTGGTCGCCGCCGTGACGGCGGGGCTGATGGCCGCCGCCGGCTACTACGGCGGCGAGCTTCTGGGGGGCGACTGATGCTCAAGGATTTTAAATAATGGCGCGTGAACTAAAGGGTCTGGTCGCCGGATTGGCCGCTGGGCTGGGCGTGGTCGGCATCGCCTACGGCGTGTCCGCCATTGGAACGCGCACCGTGCCCGCCGAGACGAAGCAGAAGGAGGCTAAACAGGCCGTCCCTTCGGAACCGAAACTGCCGGCGGGCGGGCAGACCGCCTCCTCGCAACTGGTGGCGACAGGCCGCACCCTGTACCGCGATGCCTGCGCGGGCTGCCACGGGATGCAGGGGCAGGGGCAGGTCGGCCCCACGCTGCACCACCTCGGAGACCCGGACGCCAAGATCGCTCGGAACATCGTCAACGGATTCCCGCCCCGGATGCCCGCATTCAAAGGCCAGTATAGCGACACACAGCTCAAGGCGCTTGTCGCCTATATTCAGTCGCTCAGATAGACACAACAGCAAAGAGATCACGGAGCCACCATGACCACAACGACAGCCCCTGCCAAAAAGACAGACTCTAATCCCACGCTTGACCCGGACGAGCAGAAGACGGCGGCGGACGACTCGCGGCTGATCGAGTCGCCCATCCCCCCGTGCAGCATCATCATCTTCGGAGCGACCGGCGACCTGACCCACCGCAAGCTGATCCCCGCCCTGTTCTCGCTGGAAACCCAGGGGCTGCTGCCGGACAAGATGAAGATCGTCGGCTTCGCCCGGCGCGAGTTCTCCGACCACTCCTTCCGCGATGAATTGTCGCAGTCGCTTCAAGAATTCGCCCCGGACCTGTGGAAAGAGTCACAGAATGCCTGGCACAAGTTCGCCCGCCGGATCGTCTTTCACCGCTCCGATTTCGACAACTCTCAGGGCTTCACCTGGCTCAAGGAGCGCCTGGACAAGTTCGACCAATCCGAAGGCACCCAGGGCAACCGGCTATACTACCTGGCGACCCCGCCCAGCACCTATACGACCGTGATCCAGCAGCTTGGCAAGGCCGGGCTGGTCAAAAGCGGCGATGAAAAGGACAGCGAAGGCTTCACGCGCATCATCGTCGAGAAGCCCTTCGGGTCGGACCTGGACAGCGCCCGCGCGCTGAACGCCGAACTCAAGCAGGTCTTCGACGAGGACCAGATCTACCGCATTGACCACTATCTGGGCAAGGAAACCGTCCAGAACATCTTCGTCTTTCGGTTTGCCAACCTGCTGTTCGAGCCGCTGTGGAACGGCAAGTATGTGGACAACGTCCAGGTGACGGTCGCCGAAACCGTCGGAGTCGAGCAGCGCGCGGGCTATTTCGACCATGCGGGCGAGCTGCGCGACATGGTGCAGTCCCACGCCCTGCAAATGCTGGCGCTCGTCGCGATGGAGCCGCCGAACACCCTCAGCGCAGGCGACATCCGCGACGAAAAGGCCAAGGCCCTGCGCGCCATCAAGCCGATTTTGGACGACGACTGCGACTTGTGCGTCGTGCGCGGCCAGTACGGGGCGGGCAAGCTGGGCGACAAGGACGTTCCGGCCTACCGCGACGAGCCGAACGTCCCCAAAGACTCCGTCACGGACTCGTTCGTCGCCCTGAAATTGGAGATCCAGAACTGGCGCTGGGCCGGCGTCCCCTTCTACGTCCGGGCCGGCAAGCGGATGCCGGAGCGCGTCACCGAGGTCAACATCACCTTCAAGGACGTCCCCCAGGTCCTCCTGGCGAGCGAGGCCGGCGACACGGCCCAGCCGAACGTCATCACGATCCGGGTCCAGCCCAACGAGGGCATCTCCATGCGCCTGGGGGCCAAGCCACCCGGCCAGAAGACCGTCGTCCGCCCCGTGGACATGAACTTCACCTACGGCACGAGCTTCGGCCAGCGCATCCACGATGCCTACGAGCGCTTGATCATGGACGCCCTGATCGGCGACGCCTCCCTGTTCACCCGCGACGACGAGGTGGAAGCCGAGTGGGGTTTGATCACCCCCATCCTGGAGCATTGGAAGGAGGCCAAAGCCCCCGACCTGCCGAACTACCCGGCGGGAAGCTGGGGGCCGGAGGCCGCCGACAAGATGGTGACGGATTCGGGCCGCAAGTGGTGGAACCGGTAAACTGCGTCAGACCTACCCCGGCGCACTGAGATCTACCCCGGCGCATTCAGACCTACCCCCGCGCATTCAGACCTACCCCCGCCGCAAGCGGCGACCCCTCCCTGTTAGGGAAGGGTGAAGAGGTCTTTCTGCCTCCCCCTTCCTTAACAGGGAAGGGGGCTGGGGGGTTAGGTTCCCATTCTCAAGGAGAACACAACACATGCCGACAGTTGCCATTGAAGGACAAAACGCCTTCGAGGTGGAGAGCGGGGAAAAACTCGTCCTCGCCATCGAAGACTCCGGGTACGACATCCTGCACCGTTGCGGCGGCTTCGCCCGCTGCACCACCTGCAAGGTTCACTTCCTGAGCGGCGAGCCGTCCGAGATGAACGCCGAGGAGCGCGCGACGCTGGAAGAAGACGGCCTGCTCGGCCAGTACCGCCTGTCCTGCCAGATCCGCGTCACGGGCGACATGACGCTGGACCCGCCCGACCGCGCCGGCGACCGCGGCATCCCCCCCGGCGACCGGCCCGAGGATTAAGACCCGTGGCACGAGTCGGCTTTCTTTATGACCCCGCCGTCCTGGATCACCGGCCGCCGGAAGGACACCCGGAGCGGCCCGCCCGCGTCCGCGAGGTCATGGCGCTGCTGGAAAGTCAGGGGATGCTGGGCCGCCTGACGCGGCTGCCGGTGACGCCCGCGACGCGGGCGCAGATCGAGCGCGTCCACACGCCGGCCTATTTGGACCGCGTAGAGCGGATCGTCAGTGAAGGCGGCGGTTACTTAGACGCAGGGGATACAGTCGCGTCACCTGGAACGTGGGCGGCGGTGACGGCGGCGGCGGGGGCAAGCATCGGCGCGGTGGACGCCGTCCTGACCGGCGGCCTGGACGCAAGCTTTGCCCTCGTCCGTCCGCCCGGCCACCATGCCCCGCCGGGACGGGCGATGGGCTTCTGCATCCTCAACAACGCCGCCATCGCCGCCGCCCACGCCGTCGCCGAGTACGGGCTGTCGCGCGTCCTGCTGGTGGACTTCGACGTCCACCACGGCAACGGGACGCAGGACTGCTTCTACGGCTCGCCCCAGGCGCTCTACTTCTCGACCCACCAGTCCCCTGCCTACCCCTTCACGGGCGCGGTCGGGGAGAGGGGCGAAGGCGCGGGCGAAGGGTACACGGTCAACGTCCCCCTGCCCCCGGACATCGGCGACGCCGGCTTCCTGCAAGCCTTCGACGCCATTCTGCGGCCACTCGCCGCCCGCTTTCGGCCCGAACTGGTCATCGCCTCGGCGGGCTATGACGCCCACTGGCGCAATTCCCAGTATGTGGCGGGCATCCGGGAGCGCCTAACGGTGCGCGGGTTGGCCGCCCTGTCCCAGCATCTCCAAGAGATTTCCGACGCCTACTGTCCCGGTCGTCTGGTCGGCATCCTGGAAGGAGGCTACGACCTGGAAGCTCTGGCCTGGGGCGTCCTGGGCACTCTGCGCGTCTGGCTGGGCGACACGGACATGGAAGACCCCCTCGGCCCGCCGCCCACGAGCGCGTGGGAGCCGGACATCACGCCCCTGTTGGAGCGCATCCGGCGGGTACATGGGTTATGAGCGGGGACCCGGCACTGGAAGTGCCGGTCTACTCTCGGTGAAAGTCGCTCCGCGACTGTGGAACATTCCCTGTAGGGGCAGGGACAAGCCCTGCCCCTCCCTCTAAGGCCTCCGTAGGGGCGCGATGAATCGCGACCTTCCGTTCATCACCGCAACTCGCGGGAAGCCCCTGCGCTTTAGGATTTATTCTTTAGCCAGGGAAGGGATAGCGACACGGCTTTTCGAAGGCGTGATATTCGTGCCTGTCGGGTATAATGTTTATGCTTGCGGGTTTTCGGGAGGCTTCTCGTCAGAGCCTTCTTAGGAACCGAGCCAAGACCAGAGACAACCTCCTTGTGCGTGAGGAAGGCACCTTCGCTGTGATGCACCATGATAGCCTGCATTCAGGCTTAGAGCGAACACGGTTTCCGGGAGTCCTGTCTTGTCCGTGACGGATTGGTTCAATGGCTTGCCGTCTTGTGCGGCATGGGCCATAAGAACACGGGCCACCCAGTAAACTGGCCTACTTCCGCTGATGGGGACACTCTCCATAGGCGTGTTTTGCCCAATTGCAGTTGCGGCAAAGAACTTGGAGAGTGTTAGGGTAGCCATTCTTCTTCGCCCAACGGTATAGGTGCAGCCCACCTATACCTATCACTTTCCTATGCAAACTTCCGTCATTTTCAGTGTGGTCGAGAGTCAAGAACTCGATGTTTGCTTCGCCACAGCATTTGCACTTGGGCGTTCCACCACAATAGGCATTCAGTACAGCCAATCTATACTGTTGATGGTACTCTTTGTTGTCTTGCAAATGATTTGCCCGCCGCGCCGTCATGCGGTCATTGACGGCTCTCCTCTGACATTCTTTGCAATTGGGGCGTAGGCCCGTCTTGTTGTTGGACTTGTGAAAGAACTGTTGCGTAGCATCAAACTCTCGCCCACACTTGGAGCAAACTTTCTGTACCATGTAAGTGATTATACCTCAAATTACATGGTAATGCATTGTTCCGCTTTGTCCTTGTGACGGAGCGAGGGACAAGTCCTTCGGCAAAAGCCCCTGTGCTTTAACCAGGGGATTGTTTACGCCCTGTCATTAGTCGCGGAGCGACTTTCATTTCATTAGTCGCGGAGCGACTTTCATTCACCAGTAGACCGGCACTTCCAGTGCCGGGTCTTCTGCCGGGTCTTCCATGCCGCTGCGTGAGCCGCGTCAGAACGTCACGCCCTTCACCTCCAGCCCCAGCCCCACAGTCCGGGTGCGGAAGTTGTAGGAAAAGACCGGAATGAACCCGCGCAGGGCGGGGGCGACGGCAAGCTGGTAGTCAATCACGCCGCTGTGGGACAGGTCATAGCGCACCCGGCCCGCTAGGATGAGATGCCGATCCCCGGATTGAAGCCGCAAGTCCACTTCGCGCGAGGTGTCCAGGACATCGAAGTTGAACGGCGAGTCCCCGCCCGTGTTGCTGGCGAGGAACTGGACGCCCACGGCGGTCAGGTCCGAGAAGTAATGGTTGACGGCGATGTCGAGCTGGCTGTAGCGGTACGCCGTTTTGCTGCCGCTGTAGCCGCTGGTGGAGATCGAAAGGCGCGGCTGGAAGACGGTATTCGGGGCGACGAGGAGCGGATAGGCGCTGAAGCCGAGCTGCGTGCGGACGCGGCGGGCGTTGACGTTCGTCGGCTGCTCGCGGTACTCCCCGACTGTCTCCTGGGCGTCGGCGTAAAAGACCAGATGGCGCAGGGCCACCCGAAACGCCTGGGCGTCGCCGTAGGCGGGCGGAGCGGGGGGCCGCGTCAGCGGGAGCTGGCCGCGCAGGGTCACTTCGGGCAGGCGGCTGACATAGAGGTCATCGCGCAGGCGGCCCCGCGCCGCGACGTGGGCCGAAAGCTCCTCGGCCAATCCCAGACCGCCGCGCGAGGGCGCGTCGAACAGCCGGATCGGGTTCGGCTCCGGCAGGAAGTCGTGGAACCGCAGCGGGTCGCCGTCCGGCAGCACGGGGACGGGCGCGGTCGCGAAGGCGCGAATGCGGTCCAGGAGCGTCACCGGCCCGGCCTGGGGGTCAGCAGGCGGCGCGGCGGGGACACGCGGCGCGTACAGCGTCTGCTGGCTGGTGAGGGTCGCCTCGACCGACTGGCGCGTCGGCAGCAGGAGGCGGTACTGAAGCGGGACGCGCGCGACGCGCAGGCTGTTCCCGAAGGCGAGGTAGGTGCCGTAGCGGGCCGAGACGCCGAATGCCGGCAGCATCGTCTGCCGACGCGCCGCATCCCCTCCCGTGCCGGTATGGAAGGTGATCCGGGGGACCGTCAGCAGCCGCGCCCCGAACAGGTAGAGCGTCGCGTTGCGCAGGACGCCGCGATGCTTGGTCTGGTCCAGCGTGATGGTCTGGGCGTGGACATGATAGTCCGCCTTCTCGTCCGGCGGCACCGTCGTGAAGTCGCCGTCCGTCGCCGTCAGCAGTTTGGGGGCGCCTTCGAGGCGCGTACTGCGGATCGTGAAGACCGTTTGATTCAGCAGCGCCTGCGTGGCGACGGCGGTCTGACTGGTCCCGTCGAACGTCACTTGCCCGGCGCGGATGGTCGTATCTGTCTCGTGCAGCCGGACATGGCCGCGCAGGATGTACCGTTTGGTCTTGAGATTGCCGTCCGCCTGGTCGGCCTTGAACGTGACCTCGCCGCCATAGGTCGCATCTATGTGCTCCGCGTGTGGGCGGTTGAGCGGGCCAGAGAGGATAACGCCGTTAAGTTCTATCTTAGCTGGTACAGGAGATGCCCCGGTCGCCGGAACCGGCGTGGGCGCGGCGGGGGCTGTGACCGGCGGGGGAGGCGCGTTCGGGGGCGTGTCTCCCGCGTTCGGCATCTGGGCAACGGCGGGGGAGGCGAGGAGAAACACGAGGGCCGACAGAAACCCTGTAGGGGCACGATTCATCGCGCCCTCTTTTGCTCTAGGGAAGGAGGGCGCGATGAATCGCGCCCCTACGCTGGGGCCATTGGGAGGGGCAGGGCTATTTCCAGTCACTGATGTCCAGTCCCGCCGGAGCCGTCGCCTTGCCGTAGCTGCCCATGCTGTCCCGGAACGCCTGGTCGTCATAGGTCCGGGACTGGACGACAACCGGCATGGGCACCGCATGGCCCATCAGCAATGCCTGCTGCTTGGAATCCAGCGAGGCGAGGACGCTCCGCAGGGACTGCGCGCCCGAAATGCCGGTCAGCACGGCCTCGATGTCCCGCTCGTCGTTCAGCAGGCAGGTGATGCGGGTCCCAAGCTGCGACAGCACCTCCGAATCAATGCCCGACGGCCGTTGGTCCACGACGAGGAGCGTCACGTTGTACTTGCGCAGCTCGCGTGCGATGATGCCGAACGTCGTCTGGTGGGCCAGGTGCGGGGAAAGGAACTTGTGCGCTTCTTCGATGGTGATGACCAGCGGCGTCGGCTTTTTGCCCTTGTCGCCCATCGCATCCTCGGTCAGCTTGACGTACTCGCCGTGAATCTGGCGCGTGAGGATGTTGGCGACCAGCATGTACTGGAGCGGCTTGCGGTAGTTGCCGAACTCCAGCACGACGTTGATGTCTTTGCGCAGGCAGGCCATGATCTGCCGCACAGCATCGTCGGCCTCGCCCGCGTCTTCGATCAGAAAGCCCTTGCACTCCTCGACCATGCGGCCCAGTTTGCGCTTCAGCGCCCCCAGGGACATGGCGTTCGCGCCGCTGGCCTCGGCGAACGCTTTGATGGCGTCGCCGTCCATGCGCAGCAAGGCGGCCAGCCACTTCTTGCCGTGGTGCTGCTCCAGGAGAAACGTCGTCTCCGCCGCGCTCTGGTTCAGGTTCAGCTCATCGGCCAGCAGGATGATGTCGTCCACGCTGATCTGGCTGTAGGGAATCCGAACGCTGTTCTCGACGGGGACCTGGCGGCGGCGCGACGATTCCATGTCCATCGTGAAGACGCTCACCCGGCTGCCGAAGTACTTCTTCAGGCCGTCCACACCCTCGCGCGCCGGGTCTTCCGTGGTGCCCTTCCAGCCGTACTCGCCGTGCATGTCGAAGACGAGGTTGACGGCCTTTTTATGCTTGATCATGCCGCACAGGCAGATGCGCGTCAGAAACGTCTTGCCCGTGCCGGACTTGCCGAAAATGCCGTTGGAGCGCTCGACCAGCTTTTCCAGGTCCAGGCAGACGGGGATGTCCGTCATGTCCAGCGGCGTGCCGAGGTAGAAGTGCTTGCCGCCCTCGGTTTCGGCCCCGAAGATGTCGGCGATGTCTTCCTCGGTCGCCTCGCCGACGCCGGAAAAGTGGGTCGGCACGGTCTTGACCGGCTCGAACTCGGCCCCGACGGTCTTGGTCCGCATCAGCAGGGGCTTCAGCGTGACGGTCCCAAACGTCGTCGTTCCGGCCAAAGCGGACCGCAGAAAGAGGTCGGCGGCATCCTTCGACGCGGGCGGGTCGGCGAGGACGCCGGGCGAGACGCAGTCTAGGGTGACGTCCGTGATCATCGCGAAGAACTCGTGCCGCTCGCCATCCACCACGACGAATTTCCCGGCCCGGATGTCCTCGACCGATCCGCTCCCGGCCAGCTTCATCTGGATGCCGGTCTGGAGCGAGCCGCGCACCACCGTCCCCATCGCCAGCCGCTCGCGCGGCGGCGTGGTCAGCGGCGGCAGGGCGAAATGCAGCGCCGCGCCGCCCGCCTTATGTCCGCTCCCGTTTTTACCATTCCCCAATGCCATATCTCGCGCCTTGCCTCACCTACTCGTCAAGATGTTGTGGCATTATAACACACGCAAAGGGGGATCGTCAACTAAAAACGCCCCGGCCCCAGGGCGATTGCCTATGGAGCCCCCGGCACTGGAAGTGCCGGTCTACTCGCAGTGAAAGTGCCTCCGGCACTGAGGAGCAACCTTCGCAAGCCTTTCCTCAGTCGCGGAGCGACTTTCATTCCAGAGTAGACCGGCACTTCCAGTGCCGGGGGCTATGTGCAATTGCCCTGGCCCCGGCCCCAGCATTGGGACCGGGGCGCTTGCCAGGTAACAAGGACAGACGTGTGCTTACTGTTCCAGCGCGGGCGGCAGGCCGGTCGTTTGGAAGACGGCCGGGGTACATTCACGGGCGATCAGGTTGTAGTCGGCGACCGCTTCGGCCAGACCGCCGAGGCGAGCCTGCCGCCGGCGCCGGGCGACCTGTTTGGCCTGCTGGCGCAGACAGACCGACAGGCTCCTGTCCAGACGGGGGTCGGGGTCCTGAAGCAAGATCATGGTTTCCTGGCTGGTATCAGGATGGACTATGACTTGTGGGTGCCAGAGGCACAGGATCAGCGCGCCCAGTCCCAGCAGCGGGACTCCCGAAACGGAAAGAAAGGGCATCGGGCTGCCTTGTATCACTCTCATCGCTCCACTCCCTTCGCGAGACTTCTCTGTCTCGCATTGATGGCTTTGTACCGGCAAAAACGGACGAAAAGCGGCATCCTCGCCATGCGGCAGGGATGCCACTCCTCTCCAACCACCAAAACATACCCAGCCGACGCGGCTGTTTATCCCATTTTTTCGTCAGCGCTGCCCGTGCGTACGCTCGGCTTCCTCGTTCACGCGCAGCGCGCCGGCGCTCATTGGGGCGACGGAGCAGAGGTACACGCGGTCCCAGTCCTGCTGGGGGCCTTCGTTCAGGTAGCTCCAGAACCGCTGGATGCGGCCCAGCATCCGCTTGGCGTTTGTCATTGTCAAGATCATCTTCATCCACACTTTCTTGGCGCTGTGGCCCGTGCCCTAGTTGTCCGGCTCCGGGTCACTGCGGGTGGCTCGGATCAAGGCACGGATCTGTTTGAGCAGCAACGGCTGCTTTTGTTTCGGGACCTGAGACAGCTCACTGGCGATCAGACGCGCCGCCTGCTGCACCGGGTCGGACTCGGGAGATTCCGAGCCGTCGAGAGTGTTCGCGAAATCGTGTTTCCCCGCGTACCGCAGCCAGTCAATGGGCGGTTCGCCGATGGCGCTGGCGAACTTGATCAGGGTCTTCTCGCCGGGCGACTTGCCCTTGACCATGTCGGAGATCTGGTTGTAGCCGATGTCCAGCTTTTCGCCCGCCGCGCGGGCCGACAGCGGCTTATCCGGCGCCCCCACTTCGGCTAGGACGCGCAGCGTCTGCTTTTGCAGCTCTTCATTCTTCGCCATGACACTATTATACAACAACATTGTCACTGTTGTCAACAGTATATCGAGAAAACATCCCATAGTCATATCGGTTCCTGGGGCGGGAAAAGTGAGGGTCTAACGCCTCTGCACAAAATTTTGCGATGTATTGCGATCTATTATGAACTGATGTTACGCACCGGCCCTCTGGAATGAAATCCGGGTGAACGGTATGCGTAACATCAGTGATAACATATCCTCACGCCGCGCCGGTGGGGTATACTAGACGCCGTATGGATTTTGACGAGGCGCTGGAGTACATGCAGGGGCGGCTGCGGCTGGGGATGAAGATGGGGAACGAGCGGTTCCTCGCCCTGCTGCATCGGCTGGGGGACCCGCAGGAGCGGCTGCGCGTCGTGCATATTGCCGGGACGAAGGGCAAGGGGTCCACGACGGCGATGGCGGCGAGCGTGTTGCAGGCGGCGGGCTACACCGTCGGCATGTACCTGTCGCCGTATGTCTACGACGTGCGCGAACGCATCCAGATTGGCGGCGAGATGATCTCGCGGGCGGACTTCGCGCGCTGGGTGACGGCGATCCGGCCCCATGTGGAGGCGCTGGAAGCGACGGAACTCGGGCCGACGACGGAGTTCGAGCTGAAAACCGCCGTGGGGCTGTGCTGCTTCGCCGAGCGGGCCGTGGATTATGCCGTGCTGGAAGTCGGCCTGGGCGGGCGGCTGGACGCGACCAACGTGATCGCCCATCCGCTGGTGACGGTGATCACGAACATCGGGCTGGATCATACCGAACTGCTTGGGGAGACGCTGGGGGAGATCGCGGCGGAAAAAGCGGGCATTGTCAAGCCCGGCGTCCCGTGCGTGACCGGCGTTCCCGTGGGGGGCGAAGCCTGGGACGTGATCGTCCGCATCTGCCGGGAGCGCCGGGCGCCGCTCACGGCGATAGCGCCGCCGGAGGCCGCCGCCGGTTCCGGTCTGGCGCTGACCACGCCGCGCCGCCGGGTGATGGTGGGGGGCCTGCGGCTGCGGGGCGCCTTTCAGGCGATGAACGCGGCGACAGCCCTGGCCGCGCTGGACGCCGTGGCCGTCCACGCCCTGCCGCCCGTGGCCGACGAGGCCGTGCGCCGGGGGCTGGAAACGGCCTGGGTGCCGGGGCGGCTGGAGCAGGTGCGCGACCGTCCCACGGTCGTGGTGGATGTGGCGCATAATGCGCTGTCGGCCCTGGTGCTGGCGGAGGCGCTGCGGGACCAATACGACTCGGACCGGCGGCGGCTGATCTTGATCGTCGGTCTGTCCCGGCACCACGACCCGGAGCCGTTTTTGGCCCCGCTGGCCGCGCTAAGGCCCTGGGCGCTGATCGCGACCCAGCCGCGCTTCCGTCCACGCCCCGCCCTCGATGTGGCGGCGGCGGCCCGCCGCCATGATGTCTCGAATGTGCAGATCGTCGAAGCAGGCGTCGCCGACGCCGTCCGGGCCGCGCTGTCGCAGGCCGGGCCGGACGACCTAATCTGCGTCACCGGCTCGTTCTACACCGTGGGCGACGTGCCGCCCGCGTTCTGGTCCGAACTTTCTGCCGATCCTATTGCTTCCTGAAAGGAACTTGTCACCCATGCCAGTGCCACATCAAGCATTTGTCCTCCTGACCGTTGCGGGCTTGTCCCTCCTCATCACCCTGGGCATTCTCGTCGGGATTTTTAACCGCGAGAAGCAGCATCAAGCGTCCAACACCGACGAGCATTAGCGAAGCCCGGACGCCGGCCCTCCGAGGCCGGGTCGCTTCTCCTAACGCGCCGCAACGGGCTTCGCCAGCGCCCGCTGGATCGCCGGGGCCAGATCCGGGCCGCGCACTTCCACGGCGGCGATCTTCCCATCACGCCCGATCAGCAGCCCGAAGGGGATGGCGTTGACGCCGTACCGGCGCGGCACGGCGCTCCCCCACTCTTTGCCGTCGAAGACCTGACGCCAGGGCATCCGGTTCTGCTTGAGGAACGAGGTCAAGGCCGCGTGGTCATGGTCCAGCGAGATGCCCAAAACGTCGAAGCCCTGCGCGTGGTACTTCTTGTAGGCGGCGATGATGTTTGGCATCTCGCCGACGCACGGCCCGCACCAGGTCGCCCAGAAGTCCATCAGCACCACGCGGCCCCGGTACTGCGCCAGCGAGAGCGGCTTGCCGCTGAGGTCTTTGGCCGCGATGGGGAAGGGCCGCGCGCCCGGCACGAGGCGCGGGTCGTGCATCGGCGGCGGCGCCTGCTGGGCGACTTTTTTGACGCCGCGCGGCGGGGTGAAGGCAAAGTCTCTGGCGGTCAGCGTCGGGTTCACCTTGAGGCTGGTCACGGTCTCGGTGTGCATGGCCGACTGGAACTCCATGGTCTTTGCGCCGACATGGGAAATGGGAACGCTCTCGGTCAGCCGCCGCAGCAGATGGTCCTTGTGGCCGACGGCCAGGGAGAGCGTGAGGCGGGGCGCGCGCGGCGAAACCGGCGGCGTGACCGTGACGACGTCCACGGCCACGCCCCCCACGGTGTCCGTACCCGCCCCGGCCACCCGCACACCGGGCTGGACCAGGAGGTTGGTGAGGAAGGCGGGCCGCGCCAGGAAGGTGGGCAGCAGCGACCGCGTCTGGCCCAGGACGGTGGCGATGACGGCGGGATCGGCGGGAGCGTCCTGGCGCGTGTACTGCTTGTCTTGGGCCGCGTAGACGATCAGATCCTTGCCGTCGGCGCTGAACTGCACGACGGGGCCGGTCCCGTCGGCGATGGCGACTTTGACTTGGTTGGGGCGATGAAACGCAAGCGTGATCGTCCGCTCCTGATCGCTCCCGTTGCCGTAATCCTGAACGATGACCGTGGCCTTGAGGCTGGTCAGCATCCGGTGGGCGGCCGCCATTTCATCGAGGACGACCCGCGCCTGTGGGTCTATCCGACTGGCGCCCTGGGCGTGGACGGCCGGCGCGGCGGCCAGGGCGAGGCCGGCTGCGAACAGGCCAAGCGAGCGGCGAGGGAACAGGGACATGGCGGGTTTCCTTGAAGCAATCGTCAAACGCCGAACCGTTTTGACCCGGTTCGGTGTTTCGTGCAAATCGTGCGACAGGGCGATTATTTGGACCGGCTGCCGGTCCGGTTGACGCGGACCGGAATGGCCGCGCCGGTCGCGCGCGGGTTCGGGCCGCGCGCCCCGCCCGACGAGGACAGGTTGGCGTTCGGGCTGCCGCCGCCCGCCTTTTTCCCCTTCGCCTGCGCGCGGCGCTCGGCGCGGTTTAACCCCGTAGACAGGGCCGGCGTCTCCGTCCCGGCCTCACTGGACGTTTCCGGCTGCGCCTGGACTTCTTCGGTGAGGCTCGGCTCGCCCGTCCCGCCCCCTGTTTCTTGCTGTGCCATGGATGATTTCTCCTTTCCCAAGTCAAACTACCTGCCAGTATACCCGGCTCGCGCTTCTAAACGCGGCAGGGCGTACCGGAGCAGCGCCTGCATGTTGACGACATCCTCCTGGTTGTAAAGCAGCAGCAGGCGGCGGGCCTCCTCGGCGTCCCGCCCGCCCCGCCGCCACGCACGCCAAAGCCGGACGGCATCCATCCCGCTCAGGCCGTCCGTTTCCGGCGTCCGGGCGATATGGAGGGCCGACTCGATTCGTTTCAGCCCGCCCGTATGCCCCAGCCGCTTCAGCAGCGGGCAGAGGTCCACATGGAAGCGGTCGGCGAAGACGGATTCGAGCACGGGAAAGCGGCGTTTCAGAAACGGCAGGTCAAAGCCGGTCCCGAAGAAGGTCACGAAGCCGTCGTAATCCTGGGCCTCGTAAGCGAACTGCGCCAGGTTCTCATCCTTGACATAAAAGTGCGTCTCGTCCCCGTCGTACAGCCCGATGACCGTGATCGAGTCGGCGCTCATGCCGCCGTTCGTCTCGATGTCTAAATACCCGATCTTGGGGAAGTGCGAGACGGCCCGCCAGTGCTCACGCCGAGGCAGGTTGCGGGCAAAATAATCGGCGCGGGCTTCGTCTAGGGCGGCGACGCTGTCTTCCACCGTCCCGCGCAGGACGGTTTTGTGGCGCGGGGCCAGCCGCAGGCTCTCCGCCCGCTCCAAATACTCCTCCCACGACCGCACCCCCTGCGCCCAAAGCGCCTGCTCGGTGGCGGGGCCGACGCCGGGGGCATGGATAAACGTCGCGGTGAGCATGACGCCTTTAGTATGGCGGCCCAGCAGGCAGTTTGTCAAGAAGGGAGTTGACGGGGGCTTTAGCGGGGGGATTAGGAGTAGGGCACCCACTTAGGCAAGCTTTTCTCGGCTGTTTCTATTCTACCCTTGGTGCTGACATTGCATAAAGCTCCATTGCGGAAAAGAGGCAGGCACTCAAAGGCTGTGAAGGTTCGGACGGTTCATCTCGGTAAGAAGCATGTTCATTAGAGTTGTGGTGCAATTATTCAGTCTCTTGACTCAGGAATGGCTTTTCTTGCCGCTTGGAGCGGCTGTGAGGCCCCTGGTGACGATAAATTGACAAGATTTTCATTCAGGAAGCTATAATGCGCTCAGGGAGCCTTACAGAGCCAAAAGGCTTATTTGCACCACAACTCTATTAGGGCTATAGCTTCTCGACGTCGCTCGTTCATGTAATCGTCAAGGCTTGCATCAGCCCGGAAGTGTTCACCCATTGCCTGTTCCATGCGATAATCAAAAGCATCATGTCGGCTGCGCCGGTAGTAGTGAATTAAATCCTCGTTCAGCCCAAGAGCGCGCTGAAACTGGCCGCGAACTTCCTCAATGATGGTGGTGATCTGATCTATCTTCTCGCGCCAATCGGCTCGGACAAGATGCACCTTACCCTTTGCCTGCTCGATGGCTGTGCCGTCTTTGAGTCGGCCATAGCCAGTGTTGATAGCAATTAGCGTATCTTCCATAGCCCGATCAAAGTCAGAGAAACTACTTTCATTGCTAAAGTGAGTGCGGAAAGCCGGACGGTCGAGGCATTGGGCATAGAACAAAATCAGATCTTGATCCTGCTGGGCAACTGCACTTTCCGGCTGCCAATGTGCAGCCTTCTGCGCCTGCTGGATCGTCATCTGCCGATGTAGTTTAAGCTCACTAGGCGTATACTGGCGTGTAACACGACCCGAAGCATGGCTACCATGCACTTCGTCATGGCAAGTTGGACAGAGAGGAATGGCATTGTCTATGTCATCGGAACCGCCTTTCTCACTTGGGATGATATGGTGCATCTGGACGCCGTGCAGCCGCTTACAGATGCAACAACGCCGCCCAGTTTGCATTAGTAGATTTTCCGCTTCGCCCTTATCAAATGCCATAAGATTCTGCTGCCTTCAATTATGCATTAAAAAGGCTTTTCCTTGCATTGATACGGTCAAGCTATCGTGGTATCAAGATGCTTCTCAGCCCTATCAGTTCACGGAGCGGGTGGTGGCGAAAACGACCTCGTAGTTCTCGTCCTGAAAGCGCGGGTCGTTCGCGTACAGAGGCTCCCATTCGTCCGATGTGCGGGGGCCAACGCGGATGGTCAGGACCGCGAGGGAGGAGCGCAGGCGCATCAGGAAGAAGGAGAACAGCGGCAAGTCTTTGGGAAACATGCTTTTCTCCTCCTTCCCCGGCAAGCGGGTTCCCAAACAGGCTAACGCCGTGGGCGTTATGACGCCGACACCAAAACACGCTCACTGATCACGAAATCATCCGCGCCCTGAACCGGAGGGCGGCAGGATGTAGCCCATTTCGCGGAGGGCCTTGCGAAAGGCGGGTTCGGAGGCGGCGGGGACGGCCAGATGTCGGTCGCCGGCGCGCAGGCAGAGCTTTCGGAGGCGCCTGTCGCCCGCAAGTTCGTCGGCCAAAGCGGCGTCGGCGCATTCGATGAGGCGGGCGGCGCCCCGGTCGGACAGGCGGGCGGCGCGGGCGGCGAGATCGGCCAGGAACGATTGCACGGCGTCGGGCAGCGGGCCGCCGCGCGATTGGAGGAAGGTTTCCAGTTCGGAGACCGCCCGGCCATTCTCGACGGCAGTGAGGATTTTATGGGGTTCCAGCCGCCAAACATCGTCGTTGGATGACTCGGCGAAGGCTTCTAAAATCAGTTCGTCGCCCGGCGGAAGCGGCGGGTCTAACTCGACGATCTCGTGGGAGGATCGGACTTCCAGCAGGAGGCGCGGCTCGGACGGCGGGGGCGTGTAGTCTTCGGTGAGGCTCAGGCAGTACGCGCCGAGCGCGTTCAGGCGGAACAGGAGCAGGCCGTCGTAGCGGCTCAGGAAATCGAGATCATCCGTGCCCCAGAGCGAGCGGTAGTCGGGCCGGGCACCGTTCGGGGGAACGTAGGCGACATCAATCAGCCCCAGCGTGGCGGCGTACTCGAAGAGGAGGCAGAGGACGTAGCGGGCCTGCAAGATCGCCCAGTCGTGCGAGCCGTCGTAGCCCAGGCTGCCGTAGCCCGGTTCATTGATATAGAGGCTCCACGGGTCGCGCGTCACCTCGAAGGTGTAGTCCTCGGCCAGCATGAAGCGCAGGAACCGGCCCGCGTCCACCCATTCCCCTTCCGGGCATTCTGTCAGCGCGTTGGCGATGGCGGCGCGGCGGGGTTCCAGGGCGGTCAGCCCGTGCTTGCCCTTGCCGGTCTGGCCCTTGATGGCGTCCACGCGCCGCAGTTCGTCCAGCAGCTTGGTTTTGAGCCAGCGCCGCCAGGCCGCCCGCAGCGTCTCGTGGGGCGGCGCGGTCAGCGCTTTTTGTCCCGCGCGGGTGAGGGCCAGCTTCTTGCCGGAAAGCTCGGCCAGGCCGGCGGCCTGCACGATGAGGGGCCAGGCAAAGGCGCGGATCGGCCCGGCTTCTTCCGTGTCCTCGTCGGCGTCCTCCGGGCCGTAGTAGTCCCCGCCTTCCAGCACGGCGGCGACGGTCTTCAGGGTCGCCGCCGTCGGAAGCCGGGTCGTGTCACTGACGGCCACCTTGCCGGCCTCGGTCAGCCGCAGCACGGCCGGCAGTTCGCCCGCCGCGCGGCGCTCCGTGTCCTGGTAGACGACCGGGATTTTTTCCGTTTCGCGGACCGGCTTCTTCGTCCCCTCGTCCCACCATTCCACCTGCCGCGTGACTTTCTGAGGCAGCTTGTCTTCGGGGAAGGTCTCCAGCATGGTTTCGGCAGGCCGGGACACGAATTCTTTGAGGCGGGCCTGCAAGTCTTCGGGGATGACCGTCTCATAAATGAACAATTGCAGAAGGGACGGGATCACGTCATATTCCCAGCGTCCGCGCGATCCCCAGTCCGGGCTTTCGCCGTACTTGGCGGCGAACCGGACGCCGTCGAACTGCCCACCGGCGGCATACAGCGTTTCGGCCACCGCCGCCTGCTGCGTCTTGTCCAGGCGCTTCCAGAGCGCGGGCAGCTTCTCGCCTTCCAGGTGCTCGGCGACCAGCGCGGCGATTTCGGCCTTGCGCGTGGGCTTCTCCGCCGTCGGCAGGAGCGCCAGCCTCTTCTTGAGTTCGTCCACCGTTCGCCGGTCCAGGGCCTCCCGGACGGTGGCAAAGCCCGGCGTGTCATCTCGCGCCATTTCGTCGCCTCCCGTTCAGTAGTTTCAATAGTCTCCGGCCAGCCAGGCTTGGTACAGGCCGAGGATGTCCGCGAAATCGTCCGGCAGACCTTCCGGGTCCAGGTCTTGAACGCCGACCCACCGCTTCCGGCCCTCGCCGACGGCCAGGCATTGCAGGGCGCCGCCCTCTCCAGCCTGGAAGCCCTGCACCTCCACGGGGACGCCGAACAGGGAGGCGTGGAAGGGCGTCTGCACCTCATCCTGGAAGGCGACTTCCCAGGCGCTCGATTGTTCGTACTCGTCGTAGGTGTCCATCAGGATCTCTTCAATCCTCTCGCTCTTGGCAGGGTCTTCCGGCATGGGCGGCCTCCTTTTTCTGAGTCTTTCGCTTATGTTACCCATTCTCGCGCCGCTGATTAAAGACCTCGTACAGCAGGATGCCGGTGGCGACGGCGAGGTTGAGCGAGTCGCTGCGCCCGACCATCGGGATGCAGACGAGATGGTCGCACAGGCGCCGGCGCTCCTCGGACAGACCCCTCCGCTCGCCGCCCATGAACAGGACGGTCTGCGGGGGATAGACAACGGCGCGGTAGTCCTGCGCGCCGTGGGGCGAGGTTCCCACCAGACGGCAGCCCCCAAACCGCTTCCAGGCGGCGAACTCGGCAGGCGAGAGGCGGACCAGACGCTGGGCGAAGATCGCGCCCATCGTCGCGCGGACGCAGGCGGGGTCATAGGGGTCCACGGCGTCGCCAATCAGGATCAGGCCGGACGCGCCCACGGCGTCGCCGGTCCGCAGGATCGTCCCCAGATTGCCGGGCGAATGCACCTGGTCGAGCGCCACCCAGCACAGGCCGGGAGCAGTTGGAATACAGGCCGGCGGGTCCCAGCGCTGGCGGACGACGGCCCCGATCCACTGGGGTTCCTCGGCGCGGGACAGGCGCAGGAATAGTTCGGGCGTGACCTCCCAGAGCGGGACGCGCCTTCGCTCCAATTGCCGCCGAAGTCTCAGGCCGAAGGGGTGTTCCAGCGTTTTAGGGACGACCAGGACGGCCTCAATGGGAGCGTTCTGGGCCACGGCCTGGCCGACGAAGCGCAGGCCCTCGGCGAAGAACGTCTGCGTCCGGTCTCGCTCGGAGCGCTTGCCCAGCGCACGGACGGTTTGAAGGCGCGCGTCGTCCCAGGTCTTGACGCGCGGCAGGGGGGAGAGAAGCTGTGTCATGGGGATGGCGGGGCGGTCTCAGCGCCCCTGGGCGTGGCAGCCCACCGGAGACAGACAAACAGAAAACAGACAAACAGAAAACAGGCAAACAGAAAACAGGCAAACAAAAACCGCCCCGATGCCACAGGGGGCAGGGTCGGCGCGGGGCGTGCGGACGGCGCGGCGGAATGAGCCGTGTTCGTTGAGTTCGTGAGCGTGAAGTTGGTCGGCACTCCTTTCAGCGACTTGGGCGGAGGCGGTCGCGGCCTCAGTAAGATGATGGATTATAGCGCGCGTGAGCGGGAGCTGTCAACCCACTCCCGCGCTCAGACTTTGAGACCAACGGCGCGCATGAGGGCAATGGCGTTGCTCTGGGTGACGACGCCGGGGCGCAGGTGGTAGTCGAAGGTCATCTTGCCGTCCGTCATCTGGTCTTCAAAGTGGACGTTGGCGGCGTGGAGGGCGGGGTCGCCCGCGAGGGCGGCGAGGGCGAGGTCGTGGGTGGTGATGAGGCCAATAGCACCCGACTGGACGAGGGCGCGGGCGATGGCTTCGGTGCCCTGGCGGCGGTCGTGGGAGTTGGTGCCGTGCAGGATCTCGTCAATGAGGAACAAGAGCGGCGGCGGGGTCTGGCCGATCTCGACGATCTGGCGCAGGCGCAGGATTTCGGCGTAGAAGCGGGAGATGCCGCCTTGCAGCGAGTCCTGGGTACGGAGGGACGCGCCGAGCGAGAGCGGCGACAGGCGCAGGGAACGGGCGCGGACGGGGGCGCCCGCGCCCGCCAGGACGACGCTCACGCCGACGGCCCGGAGCAGGGTGCTTTTACCGGACATGTTGGAGCCGCTGACGACCAGCAGGGCGGAGCGGGCACGGTCCAGAAGGAGGTCGTTCGGCACGGCCTGGGCGGCGGGCAGCAGGGGGTGGCACAAGCCTTCGGCTTCAAAGAGCGCGCCGGAGTCGCTCATCTCCGGGAACGAGTCGGCGGGATGCTCATAGGCGTAGCCGGCCAGCGCGTTCAGCGCCTCCCACTCGCCCAGCCCGTCCAGCCAGAGGCGCAGGGACGGGCCGTTTTCCGCGCGCCAGGCTTCGAGGGCGAAGGCGTACTGCGTGTTCCACAGGAGCAGGACGGCAAAGGGCGCAAAGAGTTGGTTCTTGGCGGCGGCGAGCGAGCTGGCCAGGCTTTGCAGGCGGGCGATGCGGACGGAAGGCAGGTCGCCGTCCGCCCGCAGGGATTTCTGTAGTTCTTGAAGACGGGGCGAGTGGAACGTCTCGCGCTCCCAATGGGCTAGGAGGGTGGACAGAAGGCCCAGGTCGCGCAGGGGGCCGTCTAAATCGCGGCGCACCTGGCCGACCGGACCGCGCAGCGGCCACTCGAAGAGGCGGGCAAGGACGACGAGGAGGTAGAAGGGAATGGCCCCCCACCCCAGGCCCCAGACGGCCAGGGCGAGAAGCGTGGCGACGGCCAGGGCGAGCGCTGTTCCGCGCTGCCGCCGGGAGGACAGGCGGGCGGGCGCTTCGCCCCAGGCGGCCAGGGTATTTGGAGCGACCTTGCCCCGGACATCTTCGCCGAGCAGGGCCAGGCTCTCGCGCCGATCCAAGCCGGGCGCAAGCTCCCGCACGGCGTCCTGCCGGGCGCGGGCGACGGCGGGGCCGGCGGGGGCCAGCAGCCACGAGGCCAGCCGCTCCTCGCCCATGCGCGTCCGGGCGGTACACAGCAGTTCAAAGAGGGAGCCTGGGCCGAACAGGTCCAGGTCGCCCGCGTAGGGGTGCTGCGGGTCCAGAAATCGCGTCCCTGCCTTCCCCTTCCCCTGCCAGCGATCTTCCAGCCGCGCCATGCCCTGCTCATAAAACATGACCCGACGCCCCGCCCGCGCCAGCCGCGCCGCGACCTTCTCATGCCGGACCATCAGGGCGGCGAAGCCCAGGGCGAAGACGAGAAGTGCCCAGGGCGAGAACCAGTGCCGCCCGAAGGCCAGATAAGCCGCGACGCCCGCCGCGATGACGACGTACAGGCGGATGTCGGCGAGGCGGCTGTCGAGCCGGGCGAGGGCGTCGCGCTCGGCTGTGTGGCGCGCGAGGCGGGTGGTGTATTCGTGCAAAACGCCTTCCTGGTTCATGGGGGTATTATACTCGCACAGGGGGACGGTCATAGCTGGACACCGTCTGCGGCGTCACGACGCACACGCACCCCGCCCTCGATCCGGCCGCGCGGCAGGCGCGTCTCCAAAAATACCTAGACGGCGGGGCGAATTTCGATCAGTGGAAGAGCGACCCATTTTTGGCGCTGACGATGTACATCCAGCTCCAGCAGGGCTTCGGGTGGGACACCTACAAGAAGGTCTTCGCCGAGTACCGCCGCCTGCCGGATGCGGGGCGGCCCCAGACCGACGCGCAGAAGCGCGACCAATGGATGGTGCGGTTCTCGCGCACGGCGGGCCGCAACCTCGGCCCCTTCTTCCAGGCATGGGGCGTACCGACCAGCCCCGAAGCGCGGGCGTCGGTCGCCGAGCTGCCGGCGTGGATGCCGCCGGAATTTCCGACCGTAACAGCGAAGTAGAGCCGTCGGCATCCAGCGGCTTTCTAAGAACCTAGGAGTTACGCAGTTGAACCCAAAATGAGAGTATTTTCAGTGCTCCTTTCAGTGTGATTCACTCTCCAACTGCGTAACTCCTATCCATTCTAAGACGGGCCTGCTTAGGAGCGGCCTGCTTGAGAGGAAATGGGCGTCGGCGCCGGCGGCGCTTACATCAGACACAGCCGCAAGAGGCCCATCTTCGACCAGGCAGGCCGAGTTCGTTAAGCCCGCAATCGAGGTGCAGCAGCCGCTGACCTGTTTGCAGGAGCACACGTCGAAAAGCGGCCCCGAGGCAGATGCCTCGGGGCCGCTTTTCGTGCGCCGTGTCTGCGTTAAACGAGGGTGGCGATCTCGGTGGGGGTGACGAGGACACCCAGCGTGTTCAGGTCGGCGATGGCGCGCTGGATCTCGTCGCCGTCGCCATTGAAGGCCATCTGTATCCAGCCGGCCTCCTCGGAGACGTTGGCCTTCTCGATCACCGTCACCAGGCGGTACTTCTTGCCCAGGTTGTAGACGATGGGCTGGCTCTGCATCATCTTGTTGAATGTCAGGTTGAAGCGCTCGACGGCCATGAGGCTAGTTCCCCCCTGCAATCAATCCACCGGCGATGGCCGGAACGATGGAAACCTGGTCGCCGTCTTTGAGGGGCGTGTCGGCCCCCTGGAGGAAGCGGATGTCTTCATCGTTGACGTAGATGTTGATGAACCGGCGCAGGACGCCGTCGTCGCCGCGCAGACGGTTCCCCATGCCGGGGTAGGATGCTTCGAGGGTGTCTACCAGGCCCGCCACGGTGGGGGCCTCGACCGAAACGGTGTCCTGCTGCGTCAGGTTGCGCAAGGGTGTCGGGATCAGTACGCTGACTGGCATTGTCTCTCCTCCTGTCGGTTTCATTCTGTCGGTTTGGGGGTTATTTCACGCCGCCGACGTGCTTTAAAATGGTCTCGGTGTCCTGCCGCAAACAGGTAAAAACGGGGACGTCGCGCTCGGTGTAAGCGCTGGCCTCGCTTTCGCGCAGTTTATGCACCAGGTCCAAGAAGTCCTGCGGATAGTCGCTCTCGAAGGCGACGACGAACTCTTGGTCGTCCAGGCCGAACGAGTAGGTCGTGTTCAGCTTGATGCTGGGGTACTCGTGGCCGACCGTGATGTGCTCACGCATGGCCCGCTTGCGCTCGTCGGCAGACAGGCGATACCAGGCGCGGGTCTTGACGAACGGGTAGACGAACAGGTACTTGCCGCCGCCGATGACGATCTGCTTGCGGCCCGCTTCGCGGTCCTCGAAGTCGTGCTCGTCCACATAGATCGAGGTCTTGGTCATCGCCAGGTACGAGTAGGGCGTGGACAGGTACTGGCCCATGCGGGTACGAAGAAGCGCCGCCGTCATCTCCTCGAAATCCTCGATCCGGTACGAGATGCGCCACAGCAGGAAGTCGCATTCAGGCCGGATGCCCAGCGTGCTGTAGGGATAGATCAGGAACTTCGTTTGGGCGTCTTCAATGACGGACGCCAATTCGCAGGCGGCGTCCGCCCGCGCGGCCGCGCTTACTTCGCGCCGGAACAGCGGGTCGAGCTTGTAGAAGGCGAAGTTGACGAACTGGCGCGGCGCTTCGGCATCGGCGGCGCGCATCCGGTCGAACTGCGCCTGCTCGTCAGGAGCTAAATTCTCTCGGTAGGCTCTCATGGTGTCATCAGTTCTAACCCGGCACTGGAAGTGCCGGTCTACCCGGAGTGGAAGTCGCTCCGCGACTCAAGAGGGCGCGATGAATGAAGAGGGCGCGATGAATCGCTCCCCTACGATAGCCGCTCCTCAGTCGCGGAGCGACTTTCATTCGAGAGCAGCCCGGCACTTCCAGTGCCGGGGCCAATTCCTACACGCCCACCAGTTGCGGCGCCGGGGCTGCTTTGGCGGGCAGGGCATGGGCGCGCTTCGCCAGGGCTTCCTCCAACGAGGCCAGCGACGCCTGGATGGGGATGGTCTGGCCGATCTTGCCCAGCACGGCGTCAATCGTCTTCAGGCCGTTGCCGGTGATGCAGATGACGACGCTTTCATCTTTAGGAATGACGCCCTGCGCGATCAATTTGCGCGTGGTCGCCACGGTCACGCCGCCCGCCGTTTCGGTCCAGATGCCCTCGGTCTCGGCCAGAAGCTGGATGCCCTCGACGACCTCCTCGTCGGACACGTCCTCAGCCCAGCCGCCCGACTTGCGGCACGTCTCGGCGGCATAATAGCCGTCGGCGGGGTTGCCGATGGCGATGCTTTTGGCGATAGTGTTGGGCCGGACGGGTTTCATGATCTCGGCCCGCTCCTTCACCATCGTCGAGATCGGGTTGCAGCCGGTCGCCTGCGCGACGTACATCTTGGTCGGCACGTCGCCGATGACGCCCAATTTGGCGAACTCGTTCAGGGCTTTATAAATCTTGGTGACAAGCGAGCCGCCCGCCGAGGGGCAGACGATGTGCTGGGGCGCTTTCCAGCCTAGCTGCTCCGCAATCTCGTAGCCGAAGGTCTTGGAGCCGTCGCCGTAGAACGGGCGCAGGTTGACGTTCGCCAGGCCCCAGCCGTACTTGCCGGCGACCTCGGAGCAGAGGCGATTCACCTCGTCGTAATTGCCCTGCACGGACAGGACGTTCGCGCCATAGATCAATGTCCCGACGACCTTGCCCTGTTCCAAGTCGTGCGGGATGAAGATGTAGGCTTCAAACCCGCCCTCGGCGGCGTGGGCGGCGACGGAGTTGGCGAGGTTGCCGGTGGAGGCGCAGCCGACGGTCTGGAACCCGAACTCGCGGGCTTTGGACAGAGCGACGGCGACCACGCGGTCTTTGAACGACAGCGTCGGGTGGCTGACGGCGTCATTTTTGACGTACACTTCGCGCAGGCCCAGGGCGCGGCCCAGACCCTCGGCGCGGACGAGGGGGGTGAACCCCACCTGTTTACCGACCGTCGGCTCCCCATCGAGCGGCAGCAGGTCGGCGTAGCGCCACATGGAGAGCGGGCCGTCTTGGATCAATTCCCGCGTGATCTTCGGCCCCGCCTCGAAGTCGTACTGGACTTCCAGCGGGCCGAAGCACAACTCGCAGACATGGATCGGCGCTTTGTCGTACTGCTGGCCGCATTCGCGGCAGCGCAGCCCTAAGACCTTTTTCCCCAACACTTTCGGCATGGTTTTCCCTCCACAGAACGCATTAAAAAAGCCATTCGTCCCCGGCACAAGGACGAAAGGCTTATGCCCTCGTGGTACCACCTTGCTTCACGGGCACCTCACGGCGTCCGCCTTGGCGGGTGCGTAGGGGCGAACCTCGCGTTCGCCCAGGCAAATGAAGCCCCGTTCCACACCCTGGCCCTATCACGGGAGCCCCCCGGAGTGAACTACTCGATACTCCCTTCGGGCGAACACAAGGTTCGCCCTTACGGCGCATCTTTCCCCCACCCGGCTCGGAAGTCATTTTCCGCCGCGCGTCCCCTGCCGGTTCCCAGCATTCCCGGCTCTCTGGCGCAGATCGCTCTGCTAGGGTGTTCGCGGCGTACTCGTCTCCGTCATCGCCGTTCGCAAAATTCAGTTGTGCGATGATTATACACGCGCGGAGCGGGCGATGTCAAGGGCATCATATCCGCATCAGGTGGGTAAAATCTGCGGACATCACTTCGAGGAGACATAACTTGTCAAACACTCAATCACCACAAAGACCGAAGACCGCGCCCGGCTTCCATCACATTGCCCTGCGCGCGACGGACTTTGAGGCGACCCTGCGCTTCTATCAGGAAGGCTTGGGCTTCGTCCGCGCCTATGGCTGGGGCGAGGGCGACGGCCGGGCGGCCATGCTGGACATGGGCGACGGCAACTATCTGGAAGTCTTCGCCGGGGGCAAGCGCGCGCCGGGGGAGGAGCCGCCGGACGGCGCGCTGCTGCACTTCGCCCTGCGGACGCCGGATGTGGGCGGCGCTTACGCCCGCGCGCTGGCGGCGGGGGCAAAGCCGCACGTCGAGCCGAAGGACGTAACGCTAGCCGGCGATCCGCCCGTGCCGCTCCGCCTGGCCTTTGTGCGGGGGCTGGACGGAGAGATCATCGAGTTCTTCGAAAACGAATTACTCTAAAAACGAGGCGGCACGTCCGTTAACATGGAGAAGTTGGCATGAATAATGCACAATAGTCACATACGACATTTAGCTACTTACCGAGTGCCGCATTTAGCAACCGTCGTTCACTTGCAGAGAGGAAAGACAATCAGCTTTGAGAACTACCCAAAAAGCAATATTGACATACTCGGCGGCTGTTTTTGTGATTGTTATTGTTTCCGTTTTTCTCCTCAGCCGCTCCCGCGACTTCAATTCCGTTTATGACCTCGCCAACTTCATGGGACCGGTCACGCAGAACCTGGTCGCCGGGCGCGGATTTCAGGGGACGTTTCGGGTTGATGTCGGGCCGGGTCAGCAGGACGTGATCACCTATTACGCCCATCGTATGCCGCTGATCCCGTTTTTTCTCGCGGCGACCGTGGATGTCGTCGGGGACAATCTCCGGCTCGTTAACCTGATAAAAGCGCTCGTATTTGTTGTTCCGCTCCTCCTCGCGGTGTCGTTAGCCCTCCGTGCGGGGCTGCGGACCGACCCCAAGCGACTGTGCAGCGGCGCCCTGTTGCTGCTCGTGCCGTTCTTCATCCCCACGTTTTTGATTGATGTCGCGAATCTTCAGGTCGAGGAAGGCTATTCCTACTCGCTCATTGTGTTAGCCTTCGCGATCATTGTGTTCGTGCCGCGGGGAAGTCTTGCCCAATGGACGCTGCCTTTCGTGTTGTGCCTGACCGGGCTGTACCTGGTAAAAAGCTCGATGATCCTGCTCTGCGCCTGGCTGCTGGCGCTGTTCTGCCGGCGCACCCCCAGTCGCCGCTCTTGGGCGACAGCCACCTGTATTTTTCTCGCGACCATGGTCTTGTGGGCATGCTACGTCCATTCTGCGACAGGACGATTTGCCTTGGGGACGAGCATAGACCAGCCGAATTTCTACAAGGGCAACAACGCCCTGCTGATCAACCGATACCCGCCCGCGAACAAGGGGAGTCTGGATGGTTATGACGTTGATCTATATCAAAGCAGGCACTTCGGGAATGAGTGGCTGATGAGCGACTTCGCCCAGGCTCAAGGGAAGGCTTTCATCAGGCAGCATCCTGGGGAGTGGGCAACGCTGGCATTCCGTAAAGCGGTGGTGCTCTGGATTTCCCCCGTCAAAATCGGCAGCGGCACTTATACAGGAGCAGCGGGCCGCATCGAGACGGCGGGGCTGATCGTGTTCCGGTTCGCCTTTTGGACTGCCATCGTTCTGGCCCTGCGTGGATTGAGATCGCGTGTCGGCGTCATTAGATTCCAGTCGCTTTCGTTCCTCGGGCTGGTCCTCAGCGCTTCTTTGCCCTACATCCTGGGCTTCGCCTTGACACGACACGCCAGCATCTTGATCTTTCCCACGTTCATGATCCTGTATGCTTTCTGGACCGCCGACAGAAGCGCGGGGATGGCCTTTCCAGCCCCCTTGGAAGCGGCAGTTTCGGTTAGACCCTCAGACGATTGAACGGCTCTGGTCCTCATGCTCTGCCGTTCCAGTTCCACCCTGCCGGTCTTTTTCTTCCTGCTGCCGCTGCGCCGTCACGGACTGATCCCCTTCCAGCACTTTAGCCGACTCTTTCTCGTCCGGCGCCACGCCCTGGGCGCTGAGGAAGGTCTGCGGGGTAGGCGTGGTCAGCTTGGGGTAGAGCCGGAACAGGATGGCCTGAATGCTGCCGGCGAGGGGGACGGAGAGCAGCATCCCCCAGATGCCGAACAGCTCGCCGCCGATGACCAGGGCGAAGATCGCCAGGATCGGGTGCAGGCCCACGCCGCCGCCGACCACGCGCGGGGTCACGACGCCGTCGAAGACCTGGTTGAGCGCCAGAGTCGCGGCCACGGCGATGCCGCCGAAGGCCAGCCCGCTGGCGTGGTCGGCGGTGGCGGCGGCGAAGGCGACCAGGAACGTCACCAGCGCGGTGGCGGTCGAGCCGAGGTAGGGGATGGCGTACAGAATGCCCGCCGCCGCGCCGACCAGGAGCGCGTAGTGGGCCAGCGGGTGGTGCCAGACACTCAGCAGGTAAAGCAGGCCGATGGTGGTCGCCCCGTACAAGGCGCAGACGATCACCAGCCCGCGCAGGTAGTCGGAGAAGACGCCCATGACGTCGCGGCCCATGTCCCGCATCATCCGCCGCCAGCGCTCCGGGGCGAGATAGAACAACCGCGCCCGCAGCCGGCCCAAATCCAGCAGCAGGAAGAACGTGATGATCAGGGTCAAGATCATCTGGATGACGAGCGTGACCGATCCGATGAGGACGCCGACCACATGGCCTCCGGCCTGGCTCAGAAAGGCAGACGCGCGGCCCGAGAACTGCTGGGTGAGCTGGTCTACAGTGCCCGGCAGCTTGAACGGCCCGATCTTGTGGTGGGTCTGGAGGAACGTGTTGGTGCGGTCCTGAAGCCCGGCGATGTAGGTCGGCCCGTTCTGCGACAGGTCACTCGCCTGGGCGATGAGGGCGGGAATGGTCAGCCAGCCCAGCCCGACGATCAGCAGCAAAAAGACGGCGAAGACAAGCCCGGCTGCCGCCGTGCGCTTCATGCCGCGCCGGGTGAGCCTCTCGGCCAGCGGGTCGAGCAGCAGGGCGAGAACCAGCCCGATGGCGAAGGGCGCCAGGACCGACAGGACCGCTTCGGCGAAGCGGCGCGTCGCGAGGGCGAGGACAGCGAGCAGGATCACGCCGAGGGCGAAAAAGAACCCGGCGCGGACGGCGTCTCGCGGCGGCGTGTTGCGGGAGATGAGCATGGGGAGGTTGTACCCCGCGCACCGGGGTTTCAGACGACGCAAGGCAGAGGCCCCCGGCACTGGAAGTGCCGGTCTACTCAAAGTGGAAGTCGCTCCGCGACTAGGGAAACGGGACTGGAAGGACTGTTCCTCAGTGCCGGAGGCACTTTCACTCCGCGTAGGCCGGCACTTCCAGTGCCGGGGGCCTCTAGCCCGGGCCTTACGCCGCCGCCCCGCCCCGCGCCAGCGGGATCTCGTTGGGGATGAGTTCGCCCGTCTGGGCATGGCGCAGGCCCGCCCGGCAATACTGGATCACATACGCCTTGCGCGGCCCCAAAGACGTGTTCGCGCCGCTCTTGTGCATGGTCAGCGACTGGAAGACGGCCATCGAGCCGGCCGGGACCGGGACGAGGACGCCCTGGTCGGGATCATCGGCGTCGTGGCAGACCAGGCCGATGGGGCTGGGCTTATGCTCGACCAAACCACCGTTGTGGGAGCCGGGCCGGACGGAAATGCAGCCGTTTTCCGGTGTGGCGTCGTTGAGGGCCAGCCACAGGGTCAGGTATGGCGAGGGCGTCACCGGCGTATAGCCGTCGTCCTGGTGCCAGGGGAACTCGCGCTTGCCTTCGGGCTGCTTGAAGACGGACTGGTTCCAGTACAGGTCCACGTCCGGCCCCAAAAGCTGCGTGGCGATGGCGACGAACTCGGGACGCGTGACGAAGGCGGCGATCTCGGCGTCGTGCTCGGCCAGGTGGTCGGTGAAGGTGATCTCGCCGGCCCGCGAGATGCCCGCCGTGCCGCCCCCGGCCGCCAGCGCCTCCTCGTGGCGTCGCTGGTAGCCTTCGATGAGGGCCGTCACGCGGCCCATCTCTTCGCGCGTGAAAACGTTCTCCAGCAGGAAATAGCCGTCTTCTTGATAACGTCGCTTCTGGTCGTCGGTGATCGTCGGGGTCATGGGGTGCTCCTTGTCAAAGATAGAGCTATTATGACAGAGCGCGGGGCGCGGCGGCTATGGCACGGAGTCACTTCTTGTTGTCAGGACTGCACCTGGCTGCGGCTCATGCCTCAGCGGTACAGGTCGTCGCGGCCGGTGCTCTGGAAATAGGCGAGGCGGTTGAAATCCTCCATCGCCCCCGGCGTGTCCGGCGCGCAGGGACGCCAGCCGTCTCGGGTCATGATACACCACCACCCACGGGCGCGGCAGAGGCCCGCGCCGGGCGGCTCGCCGGTCCAGTAAGACGCCTGCGGGTCGTGACCCGCGCAGTCGCAGCACAGGCGCTGCCCCAGGCACACGCTGCACCGTTCCACGTCGCAGCCAGCCTCGTGCGGCTGACCGACCGCCGCCCCGCAGTCATGGCAGAACTCCTCGACACGCCTCCGCATTGTGTTCCTCCGTTGCCAAGCAAACGAGGAGAGTATACCCGCTAGCGCAGCAGGGACGCGCCGCCGTCCACATAGATGTCCACGCCGGAAACGTGGCGCGAGAGGTCCGAGGCGAGGAACAGGCAGGTGTCGGCGACATCAATGGGTTCGCCCTGGCCTTCGTTCAGGGCCGGGCTGCCTTCAGGCATCTCGACTTTGATCCCGATGCTCTCGGTGTGCCGAGGCTCGGTCCGCTCGTCAATGTTGGTGTGAATGGCGCCGGGGCAGACGGCGTTGACGCGGATGCCGTGCCGGCCGAGTTCCAGCGCGGCCATTTTCATAAAGGCGACCTGGCCCGCTTTGCTGGAACTGTAGGCGGACGCGCCGGGGTTGGAGAACGTCCGGTTGCCGTTGACGCTGCTGGTGATGATGATCGAGCCGCCCCCGCCCCGTTTCAGATGCGGCACGGCGTAATGGGTCGTCAGGAACGTCCCCTTGAGGTTAATATCGAGCGTCTTGTCCCACTCCTCCGGCGTCAGCTCCTCCAGCGGCGCCCAGACGCCGTTGATTCCGGCGTTGGCGAACACGATGTCCAGCCGTCCCCACTTTTCCACCGTCCCGTCAATGGCCGACTTGACGGCTTCGGGGTCGGACACGTCGAGGGTGAAAAACAGCGCCTCGCCGCCCGCCGCCTCAATTTCCGCCCGCGCCTTTTCGCCCTCGTCCGGCTGCATGTCCGCGATGGCGATCTTTGCCCCCTCCTGCGCGAACCGCAATGCCGCCCCCTTGCCGATGCCGCTGGCGCCCCCGGTGATGAAGGCGACTTTCCCGTTCAGCATTCCCATCATGTTACCCCTTTGCTGCCGCGTCTCCGGCGGCGGATGTTCCGACTGCTTCTACCCAAAAAGGCGGGGTTTTATCCGGACTGCTGGGGCAGGAAACGGGGCGCGATGCGGCGAATATATCTCCGACTCAGAAATATTAAGCGCCTACATCCCCCGGAATTCATTCCGGGGAGACAGCCTGCGTCACATCACTCATCACCGCCGGGCAAGCCGTCAGGAGACACCCATGAACCTGTCCCCCCAAGATTTAGGCGAGAAACGCTGCCGGACGCTCGTCGCGCGCCGCGCCGGACGTTCTGTTCCGCCGACCGAAGGCACCCCGCCGCAAGTCGGTTTCTGGGGCCGCCGCTGGCTTGGCAGGCAGAAGGAACAGATGAGCGCCGAGGAAGCCCAAACCACCCTCCGGGCGATTCGCACCCCGGCCCGTGTCTCTTCAATCATCGGCCTGCTGCCCACGCCGGGGGCGCTGGCCTGCCTGCTGGAAGCTTTCCGTATCTACAGTCTCCAAGGCTGGTATCATGACCCAATGCCGCTGCTGCTGAGTGCCGGTGCGGGTGGCACCTGGACCTGGTTCTTTGCCGTTGCCCAGCCACGAAGGCTGGCGGCGCACAGGCACCGGCAGATGTACGCCCAGCCCGTCACGCCCGGTGAGGTCGCCGCCCTGCTGCCGCAGGCGCACGATGAACTGGAGCGTTCCTACCTGACGCTGGTGATGGACGTGGTCCGCCAGGAAGTCGCCTCGGCCCAGGAGCAAGGACCCGCCTCCGGCGCGGACCTGCGGAGCGCGCTGCGGGCGCTGGGGGACGCGATTGACAGGCTGCCGGCGACGCGGGCGGTAGGGCATCTGTCGCTGGGGGGCGAGACGCCGGACATCATGACGGAAGTGCTGCGCCGGACGGCGGCGGAGACCCTGCTGCTGGCCCAGGCGGAGCCGGACCGCGTGGTGGCGGCGTCGCTGATCCGCCGCGTCGAGGCCCTGCACCGCCGGGCGGACGCGACCATGCGGGCGAACGTGCTGACCCGCCGCTTCTCGGTTCTGCGGCAGGAGATGGCCGCCGAGACCGAGGCGCTGCGGGCGGGCCTGGCGGCCTACTACACGGGCGCACACGACATCGCGGACCTGACCCGGCTGGCCTCGGACATGCAGCGCGTGGCGGCGGAAGCGGCGGCCATGACGGCGGCGGTGGAAGAAGTGGATGCGTGGACGCTGGGAGCGCCCGCGCGTCCCCAATCCCCCACCGACGCCGCCCCGGCGCGGGTGCAGCAAGGGCAGGGATAACCCCATGATTCGGGACCGGGGGCCTCTACTCCTCCGGCTCCGCCGGATACAGAACGCTCTGCCGCGTTCGTTTCGCGTTCTGCCGGTGCCGGCCCGGCGCGGCGCCGTAACGCGCCCGGAAGGCGCGGCTGAAGGCGGCGGCGTCGCCCAGGCCGCAGGCGCGGGCGACGGCATCCAGCGTGTCGTCGGTGCTTTCCAGGAGATGCCGGGCGCGGCGCAGGCGCAGGTCGCGCAGCATCTGCATCGGGGCCAGCCCGTAGGCGGCGCGGAAGGCGCGGTCGAAGTAGCCGGGGTGCAGGCAGACGCGGCCCGCCAGTTCGTCGCGGGTCAGCCGCCGGTCCAGGTGGTCGGCCATGAAGCCCACGACGTCCGCGAAGCGGTCTTCGGGCGTCTGCAAGGCGGCGGGGCGCGGCGGGGCGCCCATCGCCTGCCAGCCGTCCAGGATCGCGGCCAACAGATCGGTCGCCAGGGCGAAGGCGCGCACGTCACGCGCGGGCGAGGCGGGCGAGGCCCAGGCGTCCAAAAGGCGGCCAAAGGTGTCGGCATAGTCGGCGGGGGACGGAACGCGGACAACGGGCGGGACGGGGTTCAGGCGCAGCAGGTCGAGGTGGGGCGGAACGCGGGCATCAAAGACGAAATACAGGTGGGTCCCCGGCACGTCCGCGCGCTCCGAAAACGGCAGGTGCGGCGGGTGGATCATGGCGTCGCCGTCCCCCGCCCGGCTCCGCACGCCGCGCGTGGCCGTCTCGACCCGCCCCTGCCGGACGAAGCTGACGACCCAGTGCGGCCAGGTGATGTCGGCCAGCGCCAGGGAGGCATACCGCCCGACTTCCACCCGGTACAGCGACAGTTCCAGCCGCGCGTGGAGGCTGGCAGGCAGGTCTGCCCTCATCCCGGTTCGCCCGCCTTCTCCGAGGCGGAAAGGTAGTCCTTAAACCGCTCGCGAACCAACTTGGCTTCCTCCGCGACGTTCTTGACGGCCAGCCGCGTTTCTTCCACGAGGATGAAGCAGCCGAAGACCAGGCCCCCCACCCCGACCGTACCGGTGACCAGCCCGAGGGCGAGCGTCACCCGGAAAATGATGTGATGCTCCGATGTGCTCACACTCGCGCCCAGCAGCGAGATCAGGCCGGACGCGGCGAACGACCCCAGGGCCAGGTAGAACGCGCGCAGGGCGTGGAGCAGCAGCAGCGCGCGCCGCTCCAGCCGGTTCAATTGGTGGACCCGCATGATCGTGACAGGGTCGTCCGTCACCTCCTCGTTTTCCAGCAGCGCGGACAGCGCGCGGGCGCGGTCAATGGCGCGGGCGAAGCGGTTGGAAGTGCCCAGGGCCAGGACCGAGGAGGCATTGGTGACACTCCGCACGGGGTAAACCCCGACGGCTTCTTGGGCTACGCTTAGGCCAACGCCTTACGTTGACGCCCAAAGGCGCTGTCCCCGCCCATTCCGCAGGACGAAGAACTCAGTCTTGAAGAAGAACTCAGTCTTAAACCTGCGAAACCTTATGTTCTTGCGTTGCAAACTGCACTCAGCGCGTATCTTGTTTTCTCTCGCTCAAACAAAAGTTCCTTATCCGTTCTTAGCCGAAGCAAAAACCGAAGCAAAAACAGACGAAAACCTGTTACGAGTCCCTTTGACGGATTTCAACTGCCGAACGGCAACCACTGCCGAACGGCAACCAATGAACAAAGACATTATACCCGAAAGAAGACATTATACCCGAAAGGTTGTTTGTCTAGACATCATGCAAACTCGCTTTGCTCGGTCTAAAGACTTTGTGGCAGGAGGCTTGGGGAAGCCCGCCTAACGCCCCGCTAAAGACTTAATCCTAAAGCAAGGGTGCTTGCGGCGGGCTTCATACGGTCAGCACGGCGGGGGCCGCGATGAGGCTGAGGCTGGTGAACGGGTTTTCGGACAGCAGGGGCATGAAACGTTTTTCTCAGGCGACGGCATATTCCCGCACGTCCACCTGAACGCCGGAGCGTGCGGCCTGCTCGACAGTCTCCATGAGACGCGCAACGGCGTCCTCATTGACGTACTCCTCACCGCAATTGGGGCAGACGCGGGCGGCGACATGCTTCACCACCAGAGTCATACCGTCACGTTCCAGCGTCACAGTCGCCGTTCCTGTTTCCACATCGGCCTGTTTACAGATAACACATCTCACCGGCGTCTCCAAGAACCCACCTCCTTGCTCCCTCGTTCCTCGGTCACAGGGGTCCTCCCTGTTAGGGAGGACAAGTTAGGGAGGACAAGTTAGGGAGGACAAGTTAGGGAGGACAAGGAGGTTGAGGCTCCCCTCTTTTTCGGAAGCCCCTCCCTAACAGGGATCCTCCGGGGCGCCAGTGCTTGGGGTGGCGAACTTGTGAGCCGGGGTGGGTTCCTACCCAAACCTACCGTTCGCCCAGCGTCTCCCACACCTCGACCTTGCTTTGGACGCGGTGGATGACCGTGTCCACGAACTCCGAGGTGGTCGCGCCGCCCCCCAGGTCCGACGTGCGGGCGCCGTCGTGGAGGGCTTCAAACGCGGCTTCGTAGATGGCGCGGGAGGCGCGGTTGGCGGCGGGCGTGTGCAGGTAGGTCAGCAGGGACGCGCCGGCCAGGATCATGGCGAGCGGGTTGGCGATGTTCTTGCCCTGGAGCGACGGGGCCGTGCCGTGCGGGGCCTCGGTCATCACGACGCGCGGCTCGAAGTTCTCGTCAAAGGAGATCAGGAGCGACTCGGACCCGGCGATGGAGCCGTAAAAGGCCAGAACTAAGTCGCTGAGGCAGTCGCCGTCGCGGTTCAAGGCGGGGATGACCAGCGGCTCGGAGGCCCGCGCCAGCAAGAGGGCGTAGGTGGCGTCAATGAGCTGCGGCTCGTAGCGGACGTCGGTGTATTTCTTGGCGGCGGCGTCCATCTCCTCCTTGAACATGCCCTCGTAGATCGGCGAGACGGTGTACTTGGGGCCGCCGAAGACTTTGGCGCCCATCTTGCGGGCGTGCCGGAAGGCGAACTCGGCGACCATACGGCAGATGCCCCGGTTCAGCGTCTCGGTCCGGTGCGAGACCTCGTCGTACCCCTCGCCCTCGCGCCACTCTTTGGCCCCGTAAGCGTCCCCGACGGCCATGCGCACGACGGACATGGGGGCGGACACGCCGCCGACCGGCAGCACGCCCGGCAGCCGCCGGCCGGTGCGGACAATGACCGTGCCGTCAATCTCGGCCCGCAGGATGGCGTTGGGCGAGCCGACATCGCCCTTGATTTCGGGCGTGATGGTGGCCGCCTTGATGCCCAGCCCGTGCTGCTTCATCGCCTGTGCGGCCTCATGGACGACCTGATTGTTCGTCGCCCGCCGGTTTTCCAGCGACAGGTCGTAATGGGCGAACTGCATGTCCACGCGGGTGACGGCGGGGTTCAGCACCCGCAAGGCTTCCACCAGCAATTCTTGTCCGGTCTGGTCGCCTTCCATGACGACGATGGTGTGTTGTGGCATAACGACTGCTCCTCAAAATTCTCTTAGTGTTACGTTCCGCAACGGCTCTTAATCCCAACTCCCCACATGCCGCCCCCAGACTTCTTCCACGTTCGCCAGCACTTCACAGTCACAGCCGCCGCCGTAGTCCATGAGCCAGTCGGTGATCTCCGCTTCCGGCAGGCTACGCTCCCGCAGGAACCCCCGCGTCCGGCACAACGTCCCGTCGCACCCCTCTAGCGCGGTCTCATCCAGCCGGTCAAATAGTGCCTTCAAGTCCAGCTTGCTGATTGGCATGGCCGCTTCGGCTTCGCGTTGCTGCCGAGTAACAATGGGCTGAACCAGCGCCTTGCGACGCTCTTTTTCTTGTCTTGAGGGCATGGCTGTTCTCACCCGGCGCTGAACCGCCGGGCTGTAAAAGAGCAAATCCCCGCCTTCGCGGGCATCGGAGTCACGGCCCGAAAGGTTCTTCGCCCACGCAAATGGGGGCTTGCACTTCCAAAGCCCGGCGGTTCAGCGCCGGGTCATCACCACGCGAACTCGACTGCATTCAGAAAGGCGCGGGCGAGGGCCATATGGCCGGACCGGCTTCTCCCCATATCATACCCTGATAGGAGACTGACCTGATAGAACGGATAGGTTCTGTTTCTTGTGTCCGCGAAGGCGGACACTCGCTTTATCAAAGACCCGGACTTCAGTCCGGGCAACAGAGGCTGAGGACTCATGCAAGATGTCTCATGCCATAATACACCATTCAACATCATTTTGACGTATTATTGGTGCCATCCAGCAGATACGTCTGCATGAACTGGACGGTGGCGTAGAACTGGAACTCGACATTTTTCTTTTTGACGAACCCGTGCCCCTCATCGTCGGCCATCAAGAACCAGACGGGGACGGCGTTGCCGCGCAGGGTCTCGGCCATCTGCAACGCTTCGGAGGCGGGGACGCGCGGGTCATTTTTGCCCTGGATGATGAACAGCGGCTTGCGGATCTCGCCCGCGTGGGTGATCGGCGCGATGCGCTCTAAGAAGGCGCGCATTTCCGGGTCGCGCTCGTCGCCGTACTCCACCCGGCGCAGGTCGCGGCGGTAGCCCTCCGTGTTCTCCAAAAACGTCACCAGGCTGGACATGCCGACGATGTCCAGAGCGCAGGCGATCCGGTCGCTGTAAAGGTAAGAGACGGCCAGCGTCATGTGCCCGCCGTAGGAGCCGCCGCTGACCATGATCCTACCCGCGTCCAGGTCGGGCTGCGTCGCGATCCAGTCCAGCAGCGCGCCAATGTCTTGATAGGAGCCTTCGCGCAGGAAGCCGTTGTCCAGGTCCAGGAACGTCTTGCCGTAGCCGTCCGACCCGCGCACGTTGGGGTACAGCAGGGCGACGCCCAGTTCGTTGAGGGAGTAGTTGCTCTGGCCGAGGAAGCCGGGCCGCGCCTGACCTTCCGGGCCGCCGTGGATGATGATGTTCACGGGGCGCTTGCCCGTGAACTGCGCGGCAGGCCGGTACAAAAAGCCGGAGATGGAGCGGCCGTCGAAGGAGGGCCAGCGGACCAGTTCGGGCTGGGAAAAGCGGCCCGTGTTCAGGCCGCCGGTCTCGCTGCGCGTCCAGCGACTGATTTCGCCCGTCCCGGCGTTCAGGGAGTAAACGTCGGAGGGGGATCGGGCGGACAGCAGGGTGAAGGCGAGGTCTTGACTGTTGTTGTGCCAGCACAGGCCGCCCAGCACGCCGACGGGGATGCCATTGGGGACGATTAGAGCGCCCGTCTGGGTGTCCAGGAGGCGCAGGACACTGATGCCGTCTTCGTTGGTGACGAAGGCGATCTGGCCGCCATCGAGGGAAACGTCTATGCTTTCCAGCCCCCAGCCCAGATCGGGCGTCAAGGGGTTCAGCGCGCCCGTCGCCAGGTCCAGCGAGGCTAAATAGTTGAACTCCGAGCCTTGGTCCGTGACGACGTACAGGCTCTGGCCGTCGGCGGCGAACCTGCCGAATCCAAAGGAAACCTTCGCGTCACCTTTGGGCGTCAGCAGCGCCTTTTCGCCCGTCGCGGCGTCCATGAGCCACAGGTAGCTCTCGTTGACGGAAACGTATTCCATGCCGAGAATCTGCGTGTCCTCCGGCGACCAGTCCAGCGGGAACCAGCCGCCGCCTTCCAGCGCGGCCAGCAGGCGGTCACTTGATGGGTCGGCGGGGTTGATGACGTAGAAATCGACGTCCTTGCCGGTGCGACGGGTGGACGTGTAGGCCATCCGGTCGCCCGCATTGGACCAGACGCCGGGGCTGTTCTTGGACGCGCCATCGGTCAAGAGCGTGATCGCGCCGTCTTCCAGGTCATAGCGGTAGTTCTGCGAGAACTCGTTTCCGCCCGTGTCTTTGCTGAAGACGAAGTAGTCGCCGGTCGTGGGCTGAAACGACGCCGCGCCCACGGTGTCCGGGAAGAACGTCATCTGCCGCCGGTCGCCGCCGGGGAAGGCGACGTGGTGGACCTGAAAGGTGTCGGCGAAGCGGGTGCGGATCAGCATCTCGCGCCGCGTCGGGTGCCAGTCGGCGAAGGCGGCGGCGCGGAACTCGGTGTAGCGGCGCAGGCCGTCGGCCAGGGACCGGGCGATGGGCGGGACGCCTTCCATGGTCAAATTGTCGCCGGGGATGATGATGTCGGGGGCAGTCGCGGGCATGGGAAGTCCTTCCACGGTAAACGTGCGGCTATGATACCCGCAGGCGGCGGGCGGAGTCAAAACGGGTAGACTCCGGCCATGACAACAGAAACGAAAAGCGAAGGCAGGATGATTTCCGTTTTCGGCGGGTCGCAGTGCCGGCCCGGCGACCGGGAATACGAGGAGGCGCGGGAGATCGGGCGCAGGCTGGCCGAAGCGGGCTACATCGTCTGCACCGGCGGCTACCAGGGCACGATGGCGGCGGCCTCGCAGGGCGCGTTCGAGGCGGGCGGGTCGGTAGTCGGCGTCACGATGGCGCAGCTTACCTCGCGCGTCAACGACTTCCTGACGGAGACGCGGCCCACGCGGGACTTCTACGAGCGCTTGCAGGCGCTGATCGTGGACTCGGCCGGCTTCATCGTCCTGCGCGGCGGCATCGGAACCCTGGTGGAGCTGACGCTGGTCTGGAACAAGCTGACGACGCGCATTCTTTCGCCGCGCCCCCTGGTCCTAGTCGGGCGCGACATTTGGGAGCCATGGCTGGCCGCCTGCGCCCAAACACTGGCCGTGGAGCCGAAGCATCTGGCTTATTTGACCGTCGTGGAGACGCCCGAAGAAGCCATGGCGGCCATTCGCGGCCAAAACCCGGTAGAGATGACAGTGTAGCGGCGGCCCCGACGCGCCGAAACTAGGGGTGCAGAGTTGCTTCTGTCATCGTGTTTCTCTAGTTCGCCCCGCCGCGCAAGCGGCGGGGCCTTTTTTGGCCTATGCCAGCATCACATACGCCCGCAGGACCTCGGCGACGCTCCAGGCCTGGGCGGGGCAACCGTTGGGCGCGTGGGGCGGGTCGGCATCGAAGACTTCGGCGAGGCTGCCGACGCCGTATTCGGACAGGCCAGCATTGAGGAGGGTGCCGAGCAGGGCGCGTGTCTTCGCCTTGTCGCCGTAGACTTTGAGGTGGGCGTCGCAGAACGCGCCCAGCAGCCAGGGCCAGACCGTCCCCTGGTGGTACGCCCCGTCGCGGGCGGCGGGGTCGCCGGGCGCGTAGCGCCCGTGGTAGTCCGGCGAGCCGGGCGCGAGTGTCCGCAGGCCGAACGGCGTCAGAAGCGAGGCGGCGACCGCGTCCACGACGGCCTTGGCCTCGTCGCCCTCGATGACCGGGAACGGCAGGCTGACGGCGAAGATCTGGTTGGGGCGAAAAGAAGCGTCGGGCTGACCGTCGGGACCGATGACATCGAATAGGGAGTGCGTGGCGGGGTTCAGGAAGAGCCGCATGAACGACTCTTTGGCCTGCGCGGCGCGCTCCCGGCAATCGGCGGCGAGGTCCGCCTGACCGGCGCGGCCCGCAAGCTCCGCCGTGACGCACAGGGCGTTGTGCCAGAGCGCGTTGATCTCGACCGGCTTACCGGTGCGCGGCGTCACCACCCAGTCGCCGACTTTGGCGTCCATCCAGGTGAGCTGGACGCCCGGCTGGCCCGCGCGGAGCAGGCCATCGGACGGGTCCACGCCGATGCTGTAGTCCGTCCCCCGGATATGCGCGTCCAGGATGACCTTGAGGACGGGCAGCATTTCGGCCTGAGCGCCTTCCCAGTCGCCGGACGCCTGCGCGTAGGCGTAAACGGCGTGGAAGAACCACAGGCTGGCGTCCACCGTGTTATACTCCGCGCCCCCACCGCCGTCGGAGAAGCGGTTCGGCAGCAGGCCATTGTGAACCGCCCCGGCAAACGAAGTCAGGATCTCGCGGGCGACGGCGTGACGCCCCGTGGTCAGGCACAGGCCGGGCAGGGCGATCATCGTGTCTCGGCCCCAGTCGGTGAACCAGGGGTAGCCAGCCATGATCGTGGCGCGGGCGACCTTGTCGGACTTCTCGACGATGAACTGGTCGGCGGCCAGGGTCAATGTCTCGCGGGCCGCGTCGCCGGGGGTGACGCCGACCTGGGCCAACAGCGCCTTCTGCCGGCCCACCTCCGCCGCCAGCGCCTCTTCCGGCTCGGCGGGCCGCTCGGACTCGACAGTCGCGACCAGCGTGATCGTCTGGCCGGGGGCGAGCACCCCGTTGAAGCGGCCGGGGCAGTAAAGGTCTTCGGTAAAATCCAGGCCGCGCTCCTGCTCGCGCGGGTGCTCGAAGTTGTAGAACCAGCCGCTGTGGTCATCGAAGACGAACGGCGGCTTGACATGGAGAAACAGTGGGTGGGCCGTCGGGAAGGCGACAAACCGGAGCCGGCCGTCCGGCTCGAAGGTCAAATCGCCGGTGAAGCCGTCCCACCGGTGCTGCTCCGTGTGGTAGTCCTTGTAGGCCAGCAGCGGCACCAGTCCCAATCGCAGCGGCTCCGGGGCTTTCACCAGGGTGTAGTGGACGTAGACAGTATTTTCGCCGTGCGCCATCCAGACGCGCTTTTCCAGCACGACGGTTTCCTCGTGGAAGATAAAGGTGAACGTGGGGACGGGGCGCGTGCTGAAGTAGGTGAGGTGCCGATAGCCCTGGGGCTGGACAACGCTGGGGTACTTGTTGGATGAGAGCTGATAAAGCTGGTCCTCGACCCGCACCTCCTCCTCCACTTTGGAGAGCAGGACGGCGCGGCCCAGGGGCGGGGAAAAGGCGGGGACGAGCAGGCCGTGATAACGGCGCGTGTTGGCCCCGGCGAGGCTGGCCGCCCCGTAGCCGCCCAGCCCATTCGTGACAAGCCATTCGCGCCGCGAAGCCTCGTCCCAGTTCTGCAAAATGTCGCCGGAAATCTGCGTCATGTCGCCTTCTCCCTAAGCCGACCGGAGATGAAACCTAAAGGTCAAGCCCGCCCCGGCTTTTGGTGAACGCTTCGAGGCGGCGGACGGTGTCCACGGCCCCCCGGCGGCGCTCGACGGCCTGCGCCACTTTCAGGCACAGCAGCTCGAATACGTCCACGCCGGGCATGTTCTTCTCCACATAATCGAAGGCGCCGCGCTTCATGCACTCGACGGCGTTGGCGACATTGCCGTAAGCGGTGAGAATGATGACTTCGGTGAAAACATCGCGCGAGACGGCATTTTCGAGTATCCGTATCCCCGATCCCGAATCCTCCATGCTCATGTCGGTAATGACGATGTCATACGCCCGTTCGGCGCGGTGCATCCGGTCAATGCCTGCCTCCTCGCCCGGCGCGGTCTCGACTCGGTAGCCCTCACGGGTGAGCCGTCGCTGCACGGCCTCGCGCACTTCTTCTTCGTCATCCACAACCAGAATTCGGCACATAAAACAGTCCCCTCATGGGGCTATTATACCCGGCGGGAGGTGATATTGCAGGAGAATTATGCGACAGAATGCTCGCCTGCATTCAACTGCCGCAGACGTTTGCCGCAGACGTTCCAGTTCCAGGAGATGCCCTGGTCTTTCGGATGACCGGCGGCCCGCTTCCTGGCGATTAGTCTCAGACTGTTTTGATGGAAGAAGGAATCCTAGCCCTTTCGCCGTAATGTTCAAGCAACGCTCGTACTCGGCATTCCTACTGCCCCCGAAAAGGACTTCTTCCCATGACACATAAACGCCGCATATATGCCGCGCTCGTCCCCTCCCTCTGCCTGCTCACCACGCCTCTGGCGACGCACGCCCAGACGCCCGGCCCCGGCCTCAGTGTAGATGTCACGGCGGACCGGCACCCGATCAGCCCGGACATCTACGGCATGGCCTACCCCGACGCGGCGCTGGCTAAAGAGATCCGCCTGCCCCTCAACCGCTGGGGCGGGGACGCGACGACGCGCTACAACTGGCGGGTGGACGGCAGCAACGCGGGCGACGACTGGTTCTTCATGGCCGGCGGCAAGGACCACCCGACGCCGAGTGGGGACCCCGACGCACTCGTGGCGGGGGCGAAGTCCTACGGCGGGCGCGTCCTGATGACGATCCCCATCATTGACTACATCAACAAGGCGACGGCCTGGGACTGCTCCTTCCCAGTCTCGCTGTTCGGCCCGCAGCAGAAGACAAACCCTTATGTCCACCCGGTCGTCAACGGCCAAAGGACCGACGCCGGAAACGGGCGCCGGCCCGACGGCACGCCCATCGTCCTGACCAAAGAGCAGATTCTGCGCGTCCACACCCCCAACACGCCGGAACTGCAACAAGCCTGGGTGCAGCACCTGGCCGCCCGCTTCGGCACGGCGGCACACGGCGGCGTCCCGATCTACGAGATGGACAACGAGCCGGGCGGATGGAACAACACGCACCGGGACATCCACCCCAGCGGCACGGGGCACGACGAACTGGTCGGTAAGACGCTGGCCTATGCCGCCGCCGTCAAGGCCGCCGACCCGACGGCCGCCGTGCTGGGGCCGGGCGACTTCCTGCTGCACTACCAGAGCGACGGCGTCCCCGGCGACGGCAAAAAGGAGCACGGCGGGCTGGGCCAGGGCAACTATTACCTCCAGCAGATGGCCGCCTACCAGAAGGCGCACGGCCGGCGGCTGCTGGACTACTTTGACGGGCACTACTACCCGCTGGGTCAGGACGGGCAGACCGAAGCGACTCGCCTGGAGTCCACGCGCTCGCTGTGGGACCCAACGTATGTGGAGAAGGACTGGTACGGCAAGTACAACGGCGCCATCGCCCTGATCCCGTCGTTCCACCGGTGGGTGGACCAGTACTACCCCGGCACCAAGATCGGCATCAGCGAGTACGGCTGGGGCGACATGACGAACCTGACCGGCGCCTTAGCCGAGGCGGATGTACTCGGCATCTTCGGGCGCGAGCGGCTGGACCTGGCCTGCCTCTTCGGGCCGCCCAAAGCCGCCGACGCCGGCGCGAACGCCTTCCGCATTTACCGCAGCTACGACGGCAAGGGCGGGCGGTTCGGGGACATCGGGGTCCGGTCCGTCAGCGCCGACCAGGGCAAATTGGCCGTCTACGGAGCAGTGCGCTCGTCGGACCATGTGGTGACGCTGGTCGTCATTAACAAGACCGGCGGGGACCTGACCAGCGCCCTCGCGCTGACCGGCTTCCGCCCCGCCGCCCAGGCCCAGGTCTTCCGCTACAGCGCAGCCAACCTGAGCGCTATCGTGCCCCTGCCCTCCCAGGCCGTCGGCCCGGCCGGGTTCACGGCGACCTACCCGGCGAACTCCGTCACGCTCCTCGTCCTCCCACGCGGGTGAACGCAAGCGGCGGAACGCAGAAAAGCGCCCCCGGCAGATGGCTTCTGCCGGGGGCGCTCTCTTTTGTGCAGCTCAGGGCGTTAGTGTGAGCCGCGGCTTGCCGGACGCCGCTTCCCGGCTGTTGAAGACCAGGTAGAGGCCCTGGACCGAGGCGTCCATGAGCTGGAACGTCACGACTTTGCCCAGGTTGGCCTTCACGAAGGCGGTCACGTCGAACGCGGCCGTCCCCGGCGTGAGCGGCACGGCCAGAGTCGTCAGCAGGGTCCCCGTGCTGCTAAAGTTCGTCGTGTTCAAGCCCGGCGCGTTGTTCCAGGTCAGGCCGGATTCGGTCCAGCTCGCGTCGGCGACGGAGTACAACTGGACGTTCTCGATGGACTTGTTTGGGTTCGAGACCTGATTGACGGTGAGGGTCAGGGTCGCTTTGCTGGGCGCGGCCGTCACGCCGGTCAGGTCGAATTTGAGGTAGTCCGCCCGGTTGTAGAAGGTGCTTGAGTCGTTCGACCCCTTCTTGCAGATCAAGGAGGTAGAGGAGCCGAAGTTTGTGTTCCGATACTGCCCCGCCTGGACATAGGCGTCCGCAGTCGGCGTCAGGCCGGCGCCGGTCACGGGGGCAGACAGCAAGCCATAGACAGCGATGGAAGACGAGCCGGTCGGGACATAGACCTTGCCGTTCACCACAGTCGGGAACTGGAAGTGCCCGACCGAGGGCAGGGCGTCCCGCCCGGCGTTCAGCGCGCTGGTCCAGAGCGGGGACTTGGAAACGTCGGTCGCATCAAACGCCCGGACGACGTTGTCGTTACCGACCGCCCACAGGATGCCGCTGCTGTTCCCGGACGATGACACCGCCAGCGATCCGCCGCTGGTCGAGCCGCCGGCCTGCTTGTAGACTTCCGCCGGGCTGAATGTGCCGGTCGTGTCCGGCGAGTTCGGGCCGGGGACGTAATGGAACTGTTCCAGGCTGGAGCCGTTCGCCCATAGGTAGACGTACTTATCGGCCGCCCCGGCGTCCCAGGCGACGGGGTTCTGGCCCACCGAGTCGTTCCCGGTCAGCCCGTCCAGCCGCAGCACCACCTGGTCGGGGCCGTTCGGGGTGAAGCGGCCCAGGCTCGTCGAGTCCAGCAGGAAGCCCGTCCCGAACTTGGTCGCCCCGCCGAACAGCCGCGTCGTGCCGGGGATGCCCACCAGCCCGCTGTTGCCCGTGTCCAGGTCCTGGTCGCTCTTGCCCTTCTCGTCAAAGGGCGAGAACCAGTCCACCACGGAGAGGTCGGAGGCGCGCAGCTTCAGGTAGCACATGCCATAGTCCGTGCCGGGCGTGATGCCTTTGGTGCTGGCATCGAACGTGCCGTTGCCGACCGAGCAGTAGAGGTAGCCGGCGGCGTCCGCCGTCAGTCCCTTGCCCGCCATCCAGATGCCGCCGTCGCTGCCGTTGGGAGTCGTGCAGAACTTGGCCGTCTGCGTCCACTGAGCGCCGTCGTATTTGTAGCCCAGAATCCAGCCGTGGTAGGGGAAGCTGTCCGAGTTGTGGGCGTAGGCGGTGTAGACGACGCCGTTCAGGAGCAGCAGGCCGGGCCGGTCGTTGGCGTGGAAGCGCCCATTGCTGGCGGGGCCGTCAAAGGAGACGACGCCGTTGACGCTGCCGTCGCCCGTGCCCGGCGCACTGGCCTGGATATGAACGGGGCTGCCGGTCTTTTCCGCGCCGGTCGTGATGTCGAAGGCGTGCAGGTAAGTCGCGCCGGTGTCGTCGTTGTCGGTCTTGGTCAGCACATACATCGTGGCGGCGGCCGGGTCAATGACGGGCGTGGCCGTGGTGTAGGTGGCAGAATTCGGCAGGACGTCGTGCCAGAGCGGAGCGCCGGTGTCGGCGTCGAAGGCGTTCAGCCCGCACGGCGAGTGGTCGGCATTGTTGGAGGTGTAGGCGTACAGGACGTTGTGCAGGGCGCCCTTGACAAGAACACCGGGGACGTACAGCGCCTGACCGTTGACGCTGGCGTCCAGGCCCGTGATCGTGAACAGCTTGCCGAACCGACCGCCGCCGACGACAGCAGGCGTCAGCGCCGTCTCGGCGCGGTTCGCGCCGGTGCGGGCGTTGTCGTTGTTCTGGGTCAGGACGGCGACCTGGGCCGACGCGGGCGGGGAAGCGATGAAGTTGAGGGACAGAAGGCTCAGAGCGGTCAGCCCAAGCGAGGTCAGAGACGCAGGCGGTTTGGGGGCACGGAGCGGTGCGCGGGAACAAGACAGCATGACAATGTTCTCCCAGTGCCGAACAACAGCGGCCGGCCCAATTGTCCGCCCGCATCGGCACAGCTTCTATTCGCCACTCACGTCCTATTTCCTGCTTTTCGTTGGCGGTTATCCTGACTTATTTTGAGACGTTACAACTTGTAGTCTGCAAGCTAAATTATCGTCGCGCCTGCCCGAACGGGCACAGGTCGCGCACGGCGCACCGGCGGCAGGCGGGGTTGTTATAAAAGCAGCACCTTTGTCCGTGCAGCATTAGGACCTCGTGGTTGTCGTACACCTGCTGGGCGGTCCAGTCGGGCGGCAATTGCGCTTCGAGCAGGGCGTGGGATGGGCCGACGTCCACGCGCGGCCCGATCAGCCCCAGGCGGACGGCAACGCGGTGGTGGTGGCTGTCCACGGGCAGGGCGCGGCGGTGGAGGCGGCTGAAGGCCAGCACGGCGGCGCTGGTCTTGGGGCCGACGCCCGGCAGCCGCTCCAGCCAGGCGCGGGCATCCGGCACGGGCAGGTCTTCCAGGAAGTCCAGCGACAGTTCCCCGCGCTCCTCATCAATCCGGCGCAAAATCTCCTGCACGCGCGGCGCCTTCTGCTCCGGCCAGGTGCAGGGGGCGAGGGCGGCTTGAACATCGGCGGTCGGCGCGTCACGGACAGTTGCCCAATCAGGAAAGCTGGCTTTGAGGTTCTGAAAAGCGCGGTGCGAGTCGGCGTTCTTAGTGCGGTGCGAGAGCAGCGAGGACACCAACTCGCTCAGGGGGTCGAGTTCATGGAAGTAGGCGATGGGACAGCCATACTCCGCGCACAGCCGGTCGTGAACGAGCAAAGCCTTTTCAGGCGGGGGTAGGGCTGGGCCGGCAGTTCTGTTCGGCTCGACGCGCGTGATGGACATGGGGAAAGATACCACATGCAAGCTGAACCTAACCCGGACGTCATCATTTCGACAGAGCGGCCTGAACCATAGCATCAAGCTTGTTCATCTGTAGGGCAGCTTGTTCCGGGTCCGTTTGCAGCAGATGTGCCATGTCCGCCTCCTGCCGCGCTTTCTCCGGCTGACCGCTCCACGCATACAGGGCCGCAAGGCTCTGATGCACTGCCGGGTCCATCGGGGTTCTACGCGCCTGGTCCGCCAGAACGGCGGCACGCTGCTGGGCGGCGTACAGGGCCTTCGCGCGCGCCGCCATCTGGGCGGCTTCCGCTGTTCGTCCCACCTGCTGGGCGGTGCGGGCTACGATGAGCTGGAGCTTCTGGTCGTAGGGCGTCTGCGCCAGAGCCTCATGGAACAGCCGGAGGGCTTCTGCTGCCTGACCTTTGTCGCGCAGGATCTGTCCAAGCAGGATGTCGGCCATTGGATTGTGCGGGCTGAGGCGCAGGGCTTCCCGGACCTGCGCTTCGGCCTCGGCAGCGCGGGCGGGGGTGGGATCGGTATCGCGCAGGATCAGACCGAGTAAATAGTGCGCTAGGGCATCGTCCGGCGCAGAATGGAGTCGGCGATGCAGCAACGCTTCCGCCTCGGGCGCGTGTGAGCTACGGCGGAGGGCATCCGCGTAGTCATCGAAATAGTCCGTCCGCGCCGGGGCAAGACGGGCAGCGTTTTTGAACGCTGCCACGGCTTGATTAAAATCAACACCCCTCCTAAGCCGAGTTTTGCCCAGCCCGATCCAGGGATTGGCAGACTGAGGAGCAACTTCCGTGGCGCGGGTGTAGGCGCGTGTGGCGTAGGGAACCAGCCCGTTTTTTAGCGAGGCTTCGCCGAAGCCGAGCAGGGCGGGCAGCCAGTTGGGTCTTAATTTCAAGCAAGCGATGTATTGCAGGGCCGCTTTGGACATCTCGCCGCTTTGGGCAAGATACTGGGCCACTGCCAGATTGGCATCGGGGGACTGTGGGGCCAGCGACAGAGCGTGTGCCAGGGCTGCTCCCGCCTCGGATACGCGCCGGTTCCGCAGGAGCGCTTCTCCCCAAAGCCGCTGCGCCAGGGGGTCGTTAGGGCACTCTAAGGCCCATGCCTGCCGCGTCGCAAAGCCGCTTTGGCCTGGGTGACGCCGTCCCCACCATCCCGCCAGTCCGTTCAACCGGCTCCCCGCCGCGTAACGCTCCCGCAGCGGGGCAGGCCCCTGGGGATCAATGGCGGCGGCGAGGGCAGGCGGCGCATTCGGCTCGCTGATTCGGGCCTGAGCCAGCGCGCCTTGCAGGCCGGTCGAGAGCGGCAGCGCCTTGATCCCAAGCCGCAGGTCCGCGATGGCGCGCGCTCGGTCGCCGGTAGCGGCGACATTGGCGGCTAATGCCTGCCAGACCGCCTCGTTTGATTCGCCGTCGGCGATGGCCTGCCGGAAGGCGTCGGCGGCCCCGGCGTTCTCCCCCGCTGCCATGCGGCCCGCCCCGACCAGGGCGAGCAATGGGCCGTCGTCGGGAGTGCGCGCGGCCTGTTGCTCCAGTTGGGGCAGGTAGGCTTCCCGGCGCTGCGTTTCGCGCCAGGCGCTGGGCAATGCCAGAGTCAGGGCCGCCAATAAGGCGACGGCCAAAAGCGCCGCCCCCCCCGTTCGAAAAAAGGGGCGACGCGCGGGGCCTTGTGCCGGGAAGTCAGCCTTCGGCGTGGGCCGGGTTGATCGCGAAGGACTCATGGCCTACTTGCAGAGGTCCTTGTTGACGTACCAGTAGTAAGGGGAGCCGTCGGTCGGGTAGCGCGTGGTCTTCAGGTACTTGACGTGCCCATCGTAGAAAAGGGCGTTGCTGCCGTCCCCGTTGTTGTGGATCTTACCCGGCGTGTAGGCTTGGTTGAGGTTGCCGTTCCAGCTCGATGCGTTGCCGCCGGTGTAGAAGTTACCCACGATGTCGGTGGAAGTCGTCGTCCAGACGTTATCCTCGCCCGCGATGCCGGGAGGAGTGGTGTTGTTGAAAGTCCGATTGTTGCCTTCCGTCATCATGATGGTTTCGGTAGGCGCGCTGACGGTGGAGAGCGGGTCGTTCGCCTGGTCATAATTGGCGTGGCCGACGCCGATTGCCTGGTTGCCGTCGGTACGGTTGTTAATGATCGCATTGTAGGCGTAGGTTGTGATGCCTGGACCAGTCGCGGCGCCGCCGGTGGCGCCACAGCTGATCGGGTTGTATCTACAGTCGCCAGCGTCGTTGTTGGTGTAGCGGTAAGGGGAAATGTCCGGGCACTGGAAGACGCCCGTGCTCTTGACGAACGGGTAAAGCATCTCCGGGTAGTGGACTCGGGGACCGCTCGTGCCTGAGAAATAGCGATAGGCGCCGCTGTAGATCTCGTCGGCGTCTTGGGAATACTGCGTCTCGGCCAGGCCGAGCTGCTTGAGGTTGGACTGGCAGGAGGCGCGGCGGGCGTTCTCCCGGACCTTTTGGAAGACGGGGAACAGGATCGCCGCAAGGATCGCGATGATTGCGATGACGACGAGAAGCTCGATCAGCGTGAAGCCTTCGGCTCCGCCCGCCCGGCTGGATTGTTTTCGTGTGAACATTTCCTTCTCTTTCTAGAAGTCTCTACAGGACTTGGCTGCAACAGCGACAGGATAAGCCGTTGGATTGACGGCAACGGATGTGCCGTCGCGAAAGTGTTTCTTCCCGATCGTCTGCCCTCCTTTCTCCAGAATGCGAGGTCGTTGTAGGGGCGAAATTCTCAGGGCGCCGGCCCCAGGGACGTTCCCCGGCTGAACGTCACGGGCAGCACGCGCTGGACCGGGGCATGTCCTTGGTGGCTGACGAGCCGGTGCAGCGTCTCGACCGCCGCCTCGCCCATGACGTCCAGGTCCACGGTGACGGAGGCCAGCGTGTGCCGCGTCTTGGCGGGCCAGGGCACGCCGTCGTAGCCGACCAGCGACAGCCGTTCTGGGACGGCGATGCCCAGCGCCTCGCACTGCTCCAGCAGCATGTAGCCGACGCAGTCGTGCCAGCAGAAGAGGGCCGTCGGCGGGGCGGGATCGTCCAGCAGGAACCGCAGCGCCGCCGCGCCGTCCGCAGGCCGCTTGCCGTCCACCGCCAGAATCCACTTCTCCGGCAGGGCGATCCCCGCTTCGGCGAACCGCGCGCCCAGTAGGACCACCCGGTCATGCGCGTCCGGAAGCGGACCGGACGCGCTGAAGGCGGCGATCCGGCGGTGGCCGAGGGCGACGAGATTCTGCGCGACCTGGCGCATCCCCTCGCCCGAATCGCTCGTCACCGAGGAAAGCGCGCCGGCCTCATCCGACCCGCTCACCAGCACGACCGGCAGGCGCGACTTGCGGAGGTAAGGCAGCAAGGGATCGCCGACCTGGGGCGCGAAAAAGAGCAGGCCGTCGCTACGCCCGCCGTTGAGGGCGCGGTACGTTTCCTCCTCCGAGCGGCGGAAGTCACAGGAAACGAGGATGTCATAGCCCATTCTGCCCCCTGCCCGCTCAATGGCGGCGGTCAGACCGTCCATGTAAGCGTCCCGCCACTCCCGGTTGCGGAACCCATTGAAGAAAGACAGGATATGGGTGCGGCCCTGCTGGAGCGAGTGGGCCGTCAGGTTCGGCGCGAAATCCATCTCGGCGGAGATCCCCCGGATGCGCGCGGCCACATCCTCGGAGATGCGCCGCTCCTTCGCCTTGCCGGCCAGCACGGCGGAGACCGTGCTGGCATGAACGCCGCACCGCAGGGCGACATCACTGATCGTCACGCGCTGGCTTGGCTTTCTAGAAGTAGGGTTGTTCACGGGGGTTATCCGGTGCGCCTGCACAAGCCTTTGTGCAGTGATGAGCAATTATAGCATACCCGTCGGGTAATGTCAACCTTGTTTTGTTATGTTTTGTTATTGGATCAGAGTGAGCGCATCTAAATCCTTGACTTGTTCAAACGTAGGTGAATAGGATTACCCACAGTGGAGCGGGTGGCAATACGGCAAGGGACAGGCTGGCAAGCCGCATTTCGCTGGCGAAGCCTAAACATTGATTGGGAAAAGAAGTTAGCGACAGGCCAAAAGTAGCCAAGATGAAGCCCCGGCCTCTCACGGGAGGCCGGGGCTTCTCTGTTTCTTGTAAGCCGGAGCGAGTACCTACGCCGCCCTCGCCAGCGCCCCCACTCCGATTGCGCTCCGCGCCTCGTCCCGGTTCATCGCCTCGACCAGCGCCTTCAGCGTCGCTTCGGCTTCGTCGTGCGGGACCTGGCACGTCCCCGCTGCCTCGTGGCCGCCGCCGGCGAAGCGGCGCATGAGGGCGCCGATGTGGGTCTGGGAGGTCTTGTTGAGGATGGAATGGCCGCAGGCGAAGACGCAGTTCTTCCCTTGGAAGCCGTTGACGATCCAGACCGAGGTGTTGGCCTCGGGGTACAGCGCGTACACCAGAAAGCGATTGCCGCAGGGGATAGGGTCAACGCCGCGCAGGTCGGTGACGACGACATTGCTCTCCGTCCACGAGTGGTCGGCCAGCATCTGGCGAAACAGGGCGTCCTGCTCGAAATAGCGCACGACGCGCTCCTGGACATCGGGCAGGTTCAGGATTTCGCCGATGCTCATGGTCCGGCAGGCGTCAATCAGCTCGTACATCAACTGATAGTTGCTGATGCGGTAGTCGCGGTAGCGGCCCAGGCCCGTCCGGGCGTCCATGAGAAATGACAGCAGGGGCCAGCCCTGCGGGTGCAGGATGTCCTCGGCGCTGAACTGCGCCGAGTCGGCCTTGTCCACTTCGCGCATCATCTCCTCGATGCCGGGGAAGCGGGCCGGGCCGCCGTAGTAGTCGTAGACGACGCGGGCGGCGGAGGGCGCGATCCGGCAGTCTCCCCCCTGGAAGCCGATTTTTCCCACCACGCGCTCGACCTCGGTCGCGTGGTGGTCGAACCACAGGCCGCAGCCGGGGACATAGGGCACGTTGGTCAGGACATCGTTCTTGGTCACCTCGAACTTGCCGTCCTGCAAGTCTTTGGGGTGGACGAATTGGATCGAGTCAATCGTCGCGACCTGCTTGAGCAGGACGGCGCAGATCAGGCCGTCAAAATCGGACCGCGTCACAAGGCGCATCGGTTTTCCCTCGCATTTCTAAAAACAACGCATTTCTCATCGGGATTATCGGCCCGGCGGGGCCAAAACCGCAGGGCGAAAAAGCGACGACTCTGGTCGCCTTGATCGGGCCGGCGGCGATCCAGCAGGGCACGGCGGGAACGAACGGCACGGCGGGCGCAGGAACAGGCGCGCCCCTGCCCCTTAGCCTGCCAATCTTTAAATGACGGTCTCATGTCGGCGGCGGGGACCCTGCCGCCGGCCCTATTTATGTGCCTGCCGCGTTTAGCCATCGGGTGGAACTGGTAAATCTCAACCTGTAGAAACGACACCACAAACCACCTAGGAAGGTCAGGTTGAGAAACCGTGATGACTAACAAAATGATGGCGGCGGTCGCCGCCATGGGAGTCCTGCTGACGCTGGCCGGATCGGCGTTCGCCCAGACGACCGCCAAGAACGATCCCAAGCCAACGGGCATGGACAAACTGTTCGCCGTGAAGGCCGCGCAGGGCGGCATCGCCGAGGTCAAGACGAGCCAATTGGCCGTCCGGAAGACTCACAACAGGCAGGTGATGATGGTCGCCCGGCGCATGATCAAGGAGCACTCGGCGGCCAACGCGGAGCTGAAGACCGTCGCCCAAGACAAGGGCATGACGCTTCCCTCGGACACCGACCCAAAGCACAAAGCCGCCCTCGCCAAGCTGTCCCGGCTGCGCGGCGCCGCCTTCGACAAGGCGTACATGGCCGGCCAGGAGAAGGACCACGCGGCGACCGTGAAGCTGTTCGAGAACGAGATCGCCACGGGCCAGGACAAGGACGTGACTGCGTTGGCGTCCAAGAACCTGCCGACCATCGAGGACCACACCCGGATGATCTTCCAGGTCGGCTCCAACCTCGGCGTCCACTCGACGACCATGCCCAAGCTTAAGCCCGCCATGATGCCCAGCAGCATGAGCGGCAAAAACATGTAATGTCAGCCCGAAAAGGCCCTGCGGTAATGCCGCAGGGCTTTTTCTCAGAAAGACGGATAACGATGGAAAGCCGTTCCAAGATTTTCGGGCACCCTGCCCACACCATTCTGATTGTTTTCCCACTCGGTTTGCTGTCCACGGCGGTCATCTTCGACACGCTGCACCTGCTGACCAAAAAGCCCAAGCTGGGCGAGCAGGGCCTGGCGATGACCGGTGCGGGCATCTTAGGCGGCCTGGCCGCCGCCCCCTTCGGCGCCTGGGACTGGCTGTTCATCCCGAAGGGAACGCGCGCCCGCGACGTGGGCCGCATCCACGGGCTGGGCAATGTCGCCGTGCTGGGACTGTTCGGCTGGAGTTGGGCCTTGCGCGAGGCCGCCCCGCCGAAGCCGGGCGGCCTGCCGTTCCTGCTGTCCCTGCTCGGCTTCGGGCTGGCGGGGGTGACGGGCTGGCTGGGCGGCGAGTTGGTAGACCGGCTAGGCGTCGGTGTAGACGACGGGGCGAATGTGGACGCGCCCTCGTCTTTGTCCGGCTGGCCGGCGGATGCAAGCGGAGAGGCGGCATAGGGACGCAGACATGCATAAGATCCCGCAAGTGCGGGTAACTTGAAGCCACGAAACAGTTTTTCACGAAAGGAAATGCAGATCAATGCCCGAATACACACACACAGCGGCCGTGACGATTAACGCCCCGGTCAGCCAGGTGTACCAGCTTTTCACGCACTTCAACGACTTCCCGAAGTTCATGTCTTACATCAAGGAAGTCACTTACAAGGACAGCCAGACCAGCCACTGGGTTGCCGACGTGGTCGGCTCACATGAATGGGATGCGGTGAACGAGAACTGGGTCGAGAACAAGCAGGTCGGCTGGCGCTCCATCAGCGGCCTCCAGAATCACGGCGTCGTGACCTTCGAGCCGGTCGGCGACAGCCAGACCAAGTTGAACGTCACCCTCAGCTATGACCCGCCCGTCGGCATCCTGGGCGATGCGGGCGAAAAGCTGGGCGGGGGCAAGCACTTCGAGGGCAAGCTCCAGACCGACCTGGACCATTTCGCGCAGCTCGTCGCGCAGACCCCGACGGGTGCCCTGGATCCCGAGTCGTCGAACTACCTGTTCCACGACGACAGCGCGGCGGCAAAGGGCAAGACGACCACGTCGCAGGACTCGACGATGGGCGACAACACATAAAGGCCCCTAATTCTGGGGGAGCCAGAAGAACGGCCCGGCGGAATATCCGCCGGGCCATTTTCGTGCTTCGGTTAAGGCTTCCAGCGCAAGAACTTGACCTGACGCGCGGCAACAGCCTTGACGTGTCCATCCACAAACCCGACCACGGCGACATTGCCGCCGGTATGTTCGTGGCGGAAGTCGAGGACCTGGTTTTGGCCCTCGTAAACGGCCACGGTATTCACTGGGTCTGGCAGCTTCGCTAGGCTGACGCCTTGCAGATTCTGGTTGAACGAGTAACTACTGCCCCCCGACTCGTCGGTGGGACAATGGAAGAGTGTCTCACTCTTTACATAAGGCATGATGACCGTCTTGTAGTCCCCTTTCGGGAACTTGCCGTTGTTGTCCTGCACATACTGATACAGCCCTAGATCGATCTGCTGGACGTTGGACTCGCAGGTCGCTAGCCGGGCGTTGCCGCGCGCTTTGGCGAACACGGGGAAGAGGATCGCCGCCAGGATCGCGACGACGAAAATGCCGCCGCCAAACACGGCTGCCAGGATGATAAGCACAATCGCCGTCGTGTTGGTCTTCTTGGGCGGCGGCATCCCGTAGCCAGGAGGCGCGCCATAGCCGGGGGGCGGCGCGCCGTAACCCGGCGGAGGCCCGTTCGGAGGCGGCGTGGACATCTGGGAAAACCCGTGACTCATGGGCGGAGGCTCCTCTGGAACGCGAGACTGGCGCCATTGTAGCACAGAAGCCGCCCCGCCGCAAGGGGCCGACGCTTTGCGTGCCGGTTCGTCCGGCGAAAGCCGCTCCGCAACCAGGGATGATCCGCCGCGCCCTAACCCGCTGGCAAGACACCTGCCCGTGTCAATCTTCCAATCCGAGTTCGCCCTGCTGATTGGAGGCATCGGCGTGGCCGTTGCGGAAGCGGACTTGCAAGCCGTGTTCCGGGTCCCAGTCGCACTCGGCGAGCAGGAAAAAAGTCGGTGTGGTGATGTCGCCATGCGGCGGGACAGAGATATACGACGGCTCGACCCTTTGCCACACATCAACCGGCGCTTGCAGGGGCGGCAGTTCCTCGTCGCCGACCGCGTCACGATACACCTCGTAATTTTGGACGACGGCCGGGGCCGCCGCTTCCAGCACGCCGGGCGGCAGCGTCAGCGCGAGACGCACCGCTTCACGCTGCACCGGCGACAGCGCCTTGGTGTCGTCACCCTCAGGCTCGACCTCGATAGGGATGTCAACGCCATTGAAATGCACGCGGCGTTCTGAAAGCCATTCAAGATCGTCAAAGCGTGCCGGGTCAACCTCAGAATCGTTGAACGTAGTCATGGGTCCCTCATAAGTGAAGCGGCGCCCGTGACGCCCGGACAGGCGCCACGCGGCTGTTGGCAGGCGTTAATCGCCGGGGTTTTGATTCAGCTGCTCCGTTGCCGCGCGGCCCAGGCCGGTCGCGGCCTCAAACAGCGAACGGGCCGGGACATCCGGGGCGACATCTTTGCCTGGGGAAGAAATGTAGCCCTCCGGCTGGTCTGAAGGCGGGGGCAAAACGGCGTTGTTGATCAGCGTCAGCAGGCCGCTCGTGGCGCTCGGCGCCAGCCCGTGGGCGCGGGCCAGCAGATTGGCCGGGAGGGAGAGGATGCGCTCGGCCTCGCCGCGCCGGGTCGCCGTGACGATCTCGCGGGCGGCGCGCTCGGCGGAAATGGACCCGCCGGGCAGGTTGTCGCCCAGGCTGAACCAGGCGTACTCGCCCGGCTTGTGGCCCTTGAACAAAGCGTTCCCATACGAGCCGGTCCGCATCAGGCCGGGGACGATGGTCGTCACCACAACGCCATCCCGCGCCAGCTCGGCGCGCAGCCCCTCGGACAGCCCGGTGGCGGCAAACTTGGCTGCGACATAGGGCAGCAGATGCGGGAAGGGCACCTTGCCGCCGATAGACGTGACATTGACGATCCGCCCGCTTTTTCGCGCCCGCATTTGCGGCAGGACGGCCAGGATCGGGTCCAGGACGCCCCAAAAGTCCACGGCCAAGGCGTCTTCGAAGTCCGAGCGGGCCATGTTCTGCACCGGTCCGACCTCGATGATGCCGGCGTTGTTGACAAGAATGTCTATGCGCTCGTAGTGCGCCGTGACGTCCGCGATCAGCCGCGCCACCTGCACGGGGTCGGTCAAGTCGCAGACGACCGTGAAGGCGTCCGCCCCCTGCCCCGCCAGCATCTCCCGCGCCCGCGCAAGTTCCTGCGGATCGCGGGCGCACAGCGCGAGCCGGGCGCCGTGTTTAGCGAACTCGGCGGCCAGCGCCAGCCCCAGGCCGCGTGAGCCGCCCGTAATCAGGACGACCTGATCGATCAGGTCGGCCCGGCGGCATTTCTGAAGGAGGGCGCGTCCGGCAAGGACAAGGCCGGCGAGGAGCAGGGCGTTTCGCGTGGTTTTGTTCATGGGACTAGGAACCTCTCCCCGCCGCAAGCAGCGACCCTTCCCTGTCAGGGAAGGGCGAGGACAAAGAGCACGGGCCGTCGGCTTGCCTTCCACCCTCCCTTAACAGGGGAGGGTCGCGACTTGTCGCGGGGAGGGGTTACGGCTTCAGCACGACTTTGGTGCAGCCTTCTTTCTTCTCCTTGAAGATCTTGTAGCCGTGCGGCGCCTCGTCCAGAGTCAGCCGGTGCGAGATGATAAACGTCGGGTCAATGTCGCCCTTGACGATATGCTCCAGCAGCGGCTTCAGCAGGCGCTGGACGTGCGTCTGGCCCATCTTGAATGTCAGTTCTTTGGCGAAGGCCGCGCCGAACGGGAACTTGTCCAGGAACCCGCCGTAGACGCCTGGGACAGAGACTGTGCCGCCCTTGCCGCAGCACTGGATCGCCTGGCGCAGCGCATTGGAGCGGTCCGACGTCAGCCGGGCGAGCTGCTTGGTCTTGTCGTAGACATTCCCCAGCCCGTGCCCGTGCGCTTCCAGGCCGACGCAGTCAATGCAGTGGTCGGGGCCGCGCCCGCCGGTCATCTCTTTGAGCGTCTCGAACAAGTTGTCCTGCTCCTCGTAGTTGACGGGATCGGCGTGGCTCTTGTCGCGCGCCATGTCCAGCCGCTCGGGCAGGTGGTCCATGGCGATGACCCGCTCCGCACCCAGCAGATAGGCGGACTGGATCGCGAACTGGCCGACCGGCCCGCAGCCCCAGACGGCAACCGTGTCGCCGGGCTTGATGCCGCAGTACTGAGCGGCCTGATAGCCCGTCGGGAAGATGTCGGAAAGGAACAGCACCTGCTCGTCGGTCAGCCCGTCGGGGACTTTGATCGGGCCGATGTCGGCGAACGGGACACGGGCGTACTCCGCCTGCCCGCCCGCGTAGCCGCCGTACATGTGCGAGTAGCCGTAGATGGCGGAGGGCGAGTAGCCGTAGGCCTCATCGGGGATGAGCGCGTTCGGGTTGGAGTTGTCGCACAGCGCCCACTGGTCGTTCTGGCAGAAGTAGCAGTGGCCGCAGGCGATGGTGAAGGGGACGACCACGCGGTCGCCGATCTGGAGGTTCTTGACGGCGGAGCCGAGTTCGACCACCTCGCCCATGAACTCGTGGCCGAGGATGTCGCCCTTCTCCATCGTCGGGATGAAGCCGTCGTAGAGGTGCAGGTCCGAGCCGCAGATGGCGGTGGACGTGATTTTAATGATGGCGTCGCGCGGGTTCAGAATCTTGGGGTCGGGGACCTGGCTGACCTGAACGTCGTTTTTGCCGTACCAGCAGAGTGCTTTCATGGTGTTGTTCTTTCTCCTGACGCCCCCGGTGTGAGGGTGTAGGGGCGTCATTTTACCTGGTCTTTGTCCGGGCCGCGTCCTGAAGACTGGCCTTCGGTCGTGGGCCGCTCGCCGGCCTCCATGAGCTGCTTAAAGTGGCGCAGGTCGTCGTCAAGCTGCTTTGTCGGATCCTCGCCCAGCAGCTTCGCCACCGTCGCGCCGACCTTGCCCGCCGGGGGCGCGTAGGACAGCTCGACGCGCAGTTCCGTCCCGCGCCCGGTCGGGGCGGGCTTGAACGTGACCGAGCCGGCATTGTCCACATCCGCGCCGGGCAGCGAGCGCCAGGCGATCAGCTCGTTCGGCGCCTCGTTGATGATCTCGGCGTCCCATTCCACCGTCCGGCCCAGGGGCGCTTTGGCGACCCAGTGGGAGCGCCCGCCGTCCTGCACGGTGACGGAGTTCAGGTGGTCCATGATCCGGGGCAGGTTCGTGAAGTCGCGCCAGAAATCGTAAAGCTCCCCGGCCGGCTTCAGGATGGTGACGGCGTGCGTGACCTTGATGCCGACGGCGCCCAGCTTCTCGCGGACCGCGCCCTGGTCGTCGCCCGCCGTATTCTTGACGCCTGCGGCGGCGTAGGCGGGGCAGTAGCCGGTCGAGCCTCGGTAGATCAGGTACAGCCCCGCCGCGCCCAAGGCGAGGCTGCCGGGGGTGCGCTTCAGGAGGCCATAGGTCGCCAAGCCGCCGCCGAGGAAGGCGGTCGTCCAGCGCTCCGGGCTGCTGATGTTGGTCGTCGTGTCGTTTGCCATGGTAGTCTTTCCCCTCCGAATAGGTTTTATTTCAGCGACACCGGCTTCGCGCCGACCTTGACCCGGTACAGCCGGTAAGGCTTGACGCGGAGGTCTTTGCCGTTGTGGTAGCTCGGCTGGCGCTGCAATTCGTTCGCGGTGAAGTAGAGATACCCATTATCCGCCACGGACATCGTATCCATCCAGTAGATTCGCGGCGCCTGGGCAATGGTTTTGTAGGGGCCTCCGGGCTGACCGTCCAGAATGCGAGCGTGCTCGTAATCCGTTGCGTACAGGCGGCCCGACGCATCGGACTCCAGGCCGTCGGACGCGCCCTTGATGCCCAGGTCCTTCACCGTCTGGTCCACGTCGGCTTTGCTCTTTGTCCGGTCCGCCATCGTGTCAATGCTCACGCTGTAAAGGTGTCGGCTGATGAGCGGGCAGTAGTAAAGCGTCTTGCCGTCGCTGCTGATGGCGATGCCGTCCGAGCCGAGCTTGGGTTTCTGCGGGGACAGGCCGTGCTTTCGCTCCAGAAATGGCTGCCCCTCCACCATCATCGTCAGGCCGGTGTCGGCCTTGACCGAAGGATGATTGCCGAGGCGGCGCCAGCTCTTGCCGGTCGCCAGGTCCACGAGGATGATGCCGTTGGGGGCCTTCGCGCCGGAGTCCGTGATGAAGGCCATGCCGCCTTTGCCGCGCCGCAGATCGAAGCGGATGTCGTTCAGGTAGGTAGAGGCCGGTACGACCGAGCGCGGGAAAAAGATGGTGCGCGTGACCTTGTTGGTTTGGAGGTCCATGCAGACCAGCTTCGGCCCCTTCGGCACGTTGGGACCGAGCTTGACGCTGCCCGTGTCCAGCGTCCACAGCCGGTCTTTCGGGTCCACGACCACGCTCTGCACGGAATACAGGCAGGACTCCGGGTGTGCCTTGTTGATTTTATTAATCTGCGCGTTCGGGTACGCGACGGCCCGCCCGTTTTTGACTTCGGCGACGGTGAACGGCACCTGGTCGCCCCAGTGGGGGTAGCAGACGAAGATGCGGCCCGTGTGCGAAACGGTGACGCCGGTGAGCATCGGCCCGTTAAAGGTTGCGACCTGCTCCACGCGCTGCGCGTGGGCGGGCACGGCGGCGAGGGTCAACAGGGACAGGGCTGCTCTATGTTTCATTGGGTGCAAAGTGTTTCTCCAAGTATACGCTTCCCGGCACTGAAGTGCCGGTCTACTCAACGTGAAAGTCGCTCCGCGACTAAAGACCAGCCAACGTAGGCGCGTCCGCAGTGCCGGAGGCACTTTCACTGACAGTAGCCCGGCACTTCAGTGCCGGGTTCTGAGCCTGTGCTGGAACAGCCTCTTACGAACCGGAAGTCCGCTCCGGCGCCCCGTCTACCTGCGCCTGCAAAGACGCCTCCGGCTCCGATGCGCCTGGGGGGCCGCTCACGCCAGCCTCGACCGGCGTCTGCGCCGATGCCAGCAGGCCCGGCGCTTTTTCGGCAAGCGCCTTTTCCAGCGTCTGCGCGTCCTGCGGCGACTGCTCCTGAGCATCGCGGAACAGAGTCAGGCCGATGCGCCGGGCGTTCGGCGTCCCCGACGCCAGCGCCTCGGCGTAGTGCTCCGCCTGTTCGGGCTTGAGCATGCCGGGCAGGATCGGCTCGAACGGGTCCACGAAGGCCTCGCACAGAGCAGGGCCGGGCGAGCGCAGGGTCAGGGCGACGATACCCTCGGCCTCGCCGGGCTGCTCCAGGTGGAAGCCGGACGCGCCGCAGGCTTCGGCGACTTTGGCGAAATCAATGTCCTGAAGCTCGACGCCGTATTCGGGGTTGCCCAGGTAAAGCATCTGCTCCCAGCGGATCAGGCCCAGCACGTTGTTTTTGGCGACGAAGATCTTGACCGGCAGCTTGTACTTGACGCACGTCGCGATCTCGCCCATCAGCATGGTCAGGCCGCCGTCGCCGACGAAGGCGACGACCTGCCGGCCTGGAAACGCCGCCTGCGCGCCGATGGCATAGGGCAGGCCCGACGCCATGGTCGCCAGCGTCCCCGACCCGGACGTTTTCTGCTCCCCGCGAATGCTGATGTGGCGCGAGAGCCAGAACGTGTTCTGCCCCGAATCGCCGCAGATGATGGCGTCATTGTCTAACTGCTTGCTGACCGCCTCGGCGAACGTCTGCCCGCGCATCGGGACGCGGTCGCTCTCGCCGCGCACCCGCAAGGTCTCCCGCCACCGCGCCATGCCTTCCTGCGCCTGCGTCAAGAATGAGCGGTCTTCATTGCGCCTGAGCAGCGGCATGAGGGTCGTGATCGTCTCACGGGCGTCGCCGACCAGGCCGACCTCAACGGGGAAGCGCAGGCCGATCCGCTCCGGCTTCAGGTCAATCTGGACCCCGCGCACGCCTTCGGGCTTGGGCAAATAAGCATAATACGGGAACGACGAGCCGATCATCAGGAATGTGTCGCAGCCTTGCAAGGCTTCCGCGCTCGGCGTCGTCCCCCAGACGCCCATGCCGCCGGTCGTGTAGGGGCTGTCGTCGGTCAACACGTCCTTGCCCAAGTAGGCTTTGGCGACCGGAGCGCCCAGCGTCTCGGCGAGCTGCTCCACCTCGGCCCGCGCGCCTTTTGCCCCCGCCCCGACGACGACGGCGACCTTTTTGCCCGCGTTGAGCACGTCCGCCGCCGCCTGCAAGTCGGGCGGGGCGGGGACGACAATGGGCGAACGCCAGTCCTGCGAGACGTGGTGCGGCACGTCCATCATGCTGTATTGGGCGGACTGGACAGGCTTCTCCTGCAAATCGTTCGGGAAGCCGAGGTGGGCGACGCCGCGACGGCCCAGCGCCATGCGGACGGCCAGGTTGGTGACATTTTCGACATGGGCGGGCCCCATGATGCGCTCCGAATAGACGGCGACCTCCCCCATCAGCTTGACCGTGTCCACGTCCTGCTGGTAGAACGTGCCCAGCAGGTCCGAATACTGCATCCCGGAGATCGCCAGCACGGGCGTCTGGTCCATCTTGGCATCGTACAGGCCGTTCAGCAGGTGGATCGCCCCTGGCCCCGAAGTCGCCAGGCAAACGCCCAATTTGCCGCTGAACTTGGCGTAGCCGACGGCGGCGAGGGCGGCCGCCTCCTCGTGGCGGACGCCGATAAACTGCACGTCGTCCTTGCGCTTCCGCAGGGCGTCCATGAGGCCGTTGATGCCGTCTCCGGGCAGCCCGAAGATGTGGCGGACGCCCCACTTGTCCACGAGTAGGTCAACCAGAAGATCGGCGGATGTTTTCTCAGGCATGGTTCCCCTACCGAATGCTCCCGGCCCAGCTCTCAATGGCGCGATTGCAGGCTTCCGGCTTTTCGATGACGGCGGCGTGGGCTGCGCCGGGGATGACGGCCAGACGGGAGCCGTAGGCGCTGGCCTTCATCATCTTCTGCATCTCGACTGCGTAGATCGGGTCGTCCATGCCCACCAGCAGCAGCACCGGCACCTTGATGTGGGCCAGCGTGGGCCGCGAGTCGGGCCGGTTGGCGAGCGTGCTGCCGCCGCCGACGGCGGCCTGGACGGACCCCTTCTTGACGATGCCGCCGAGGAACTTCACGAGGGCGGGATCGGACAGGCGCGTCTTGGCCGTCAGCATTTGGGGCATCAGGATCGGAATCATCGCCGCCGTTCCCTTCTGCTCGGCCAGCTTGCCGAAGCCGGGCCACTCGCCCTGCTCGACCGGGGAAGCGGGCGCGGCGGTCGAGTCAATCAGGATCAGGCCGCGGAAGCGCTGCGGCTGTTCGCGGTACATTTCCAGGACGACGGGGCCGCCCATGCTCATGCCGCCGATGATGGCCTTCTTGATGCTCAGGTGGTCCATCACGGCCAGCATGTCCTTGGCGTAAAGCTGGACGCCGCCCTTGGTGTCCGGCGTGGTGCTGCTGCCGAAGCCGCGCAGATCGGGCGTGACGACGGTGTAGCGGCGGGAAAGCGCGGCGCGGTTCTTGGCGAACAGCTCACCGGAAAGCGGGTAGCCGTGGACCAGCATCATGGCCGGGCCGTGGCCCTGGACGCGGTAGGCGATGGTCGCGCTGCCGACCTGCACGGAGCCGGACTGGGCGCCGCCCTGGGCGCGGGCGGAGCCGGTGAGAAGGGCCGCCGCCACGGCGGCGCAGAGCGAGACTTTGGTGGTGAAAGTGTGGTTCAAGTTGATTTCCTTGTGGTGATTGGCCCCCACCCCCGGCCCCTCTCCCGCTTGCGAAGGCTTTATTGGGGTGGGGAGGGGCCGGGGGTGGGGGCTGATCCTACGCCGCCAGCGCCTGCGGCTCCAGCTCGACCTTGATCCAGCCGGGCTTGCGCTCGTCGAACGCCTTGTAGGCGTCAGTCGCCGAGGCCATCGGCTCCTGCTGGGTCAGAATCAGCGTCGGGTCTAATGACGCCGCTGCGGACCATGTCCACCAGGCGGGGGATGTACTTACGGTGGGGGCAGTTGCCCATGCGCAATGTCAGGTTCTTGTTCATGGCCGCGCCGATGGGGAACGAGTTCATGGTCAGGGGGTAGACGCCGATGATGGAGAGCATCCCGGCCTTCGCCAGCGCCTCCACTTCCCACTGCAATGCCTGTGAGGGGGCGTCGCCGGGAATCCAGTCGCTGCCCTGCGGGTTGTACCCGGCGGGGTTGTTCTTTTCCATTTCTTCTTTGAACTGCCCCTCCTGCGCCTTTTCCAGCTTGGCGGCGGGGCCTTGGTGGGCGTGGTAGGAGTCCACGCCGACCGCGTCGATGGCGCAGTCCACGCCCGCCCCGCCCGTCAACCGCATCAGGGTGACGACCGGGTGCTCCTCGTTGAAGTTGACCGTCTCGGCCCCCTGGGCGCGTGCCATGTCCAGGCGCGACGGCACGGCGTCCACGGCGAAGACGCGGCCCGCGCCCAGCAGCTTCGCGCTGGCGATGGCGAACTGGCCGACCGGCCCGCAGCCGAACACGGCGACGGTGTGGCCCGGCTTGATACCCGCGATGTCCGCGCCGAAATAGGCCGTCGGGAAGATGTCGGAGATCAAGATCGCCTGCGCCTCGCTGACCTCATCGGGCAGTTTGACCAGGGTGGTGTGGGCAAACGGGACGCGGGCGTATTCGGCCTGCAAGCCGTCGAACCCGCCCGCCGGCAGCGGGCCGCCGAAGAACGCCGTGCCTGCCTGCGCGCCGTTCGGGTTGGCCTTGTCGCACTGCGAGTAGTCGCCGGAGCGGCAGTAGGAGCACTCGCCGCACGCAAGCGTGGAGCCGATGACGACCCGGTCGCCGATGTTGAAGTTGCGGACATCTTTGCCGACTTCTTCGACGACGCCAACGCCCTCATGGCCTAAAATCGTGCCGGGCTTCATGCCCGCAAACGTGCCGCGTACAAAGTGCAGGTCCGTCCCGCAGATCGCGCTGGCCGTCAGCCGCACGATCGCATCGGTCGGGTCTTGAAGCTTGGGCTTTGGGACGTCGTCCAGGCGGATGTCGCCGATCCCGTGCCAGACTACTGCCTTCATTAACGTCTTCTTTCTACAACGTCTTTCTACTTGCTCTGCCTACTGCTCTTGAGCGCCTGAACCATTTGCAGGTGCATCTGCAAAGTCGGCAGCGTCTTGGCGGCGAAGGCTTTCACGGCGGGGTCTTTGCCGGATTGGGCCTCTTTTCTGAAGTCCGCAATGTCTTTTTTGTGATCTTCGATCATGTCGCTGATGTAGGCACGGTCAAACGCCGGCCCGGAAAGACGCGCGAGACGCGCCTTCGTCGCCTGCTCTTCGGGGCCGGGGGCGGCGGGCAGGGTCACGCCTTGCTTCCCGGCGACCTGCATCAACTCCGTGTTGGCCTTGGAGTGATCCGTCACCATACGCTTGCCGAACTGCTTGACGCCTGCACGGCTTGCGTGGGCCTGGGCAAGCTCCCCTAAAACGACCTCGCCCATGCCGCCTTGGGCGGCCTTCACCATGAACGTCTTATCCGCCGCTGGGACCGCGCCGGGCGTCCCCTGCTGCGCGGCGGCCGGGATCGCCAGCGCCAGGGCGGCCCCGGCTGCCAGCGCTGTTTTGATTTGTTTAGTCATTGCGTCATCCCCTTTTAACTGCTTTCGCCGTCGCCGTCGGAAGTGCCGACCTGGGCCGCTTCCGGGCTATGGTCGGTGGTTTCGGCGTCATCTTCCTGCTGCTCTTCTTCGGTGGTGTCATCGTCCGGCATTTGGGTTGCCTCCTGGTATTTTGACTGGGGAAAGTTTGTCCGGGTCAGTGTTACCTCCGCGCCCTACATCTTAAACATTAACAGGAGGTTAATAGAGATGCTTAACTGCTAACACATAAGACTTAATTGCCTGTAAACTGTATGAGTAAGAGGCCGTGACAGGCACTGAACGCAGACCCCGCAGGGGCGAACACAGACAAGAAAGGGGCGAACCTCGTGTCCGCCCCTACAGCATCCGTCCCCAGGACGGCTACCCCCAGGACGGCTACCCCATCGTCAGTACGACCTTGCCGGACCAGCCGGCTCTCGGTGTTCGGACATGGGTACTGCTTTCTATTTCTCGTCCCGCCCATGCACCTGCGCAGGCGGATAGGTCGCCTCGACCGCCGTGAACGGCTCCAGAATCTTGTAGGCATGCGACGCGCCCTGGGGCACGACCCACGAGTCGCCCGGCCCCAGCAGGACCAGTTGACCTTCTTCCAGGTGCAGCTCGGCCCGGCCTGCGATCACATAGCCGACCGTCTCATAATCCCGCGCCGTCGGCGGCTTGGGGTCGGAGACGGGCGTTTCTTCCCACAGGCGCATGGCGATGTTTTTGCCCGAGGCCAGGTACTTCTGGCCCATCTCGCCATGCGGCGAGTGCGCCGAGTCGATTTTCGTCACTGTCGTGTCGCTCATGGGTGTCTCCTTGATGATACGAGGTCTGATGCCGGAGTCGGTATACCCATCCCGCCGGGAATGTTCTCACAAGCGCCACAGGCGGCCTCCTATAGATTTGCCAGGCAACCTCCGATAGATTTGCCAGGCAGCCTCCGATAGATTCGCCAGGCGGCCTCCGATAGTTGTAGCAGGCCGGAAGCCAAATTATGCGAATTCTCTTGCCCATTCTTCTCCCTCTGTGGATGACCGCTCTGCTCCTGGGCCTGCTCGGGCCGCCCGCGCTGGCCGGGCCGCCATCGGCGTCCGCGCGGACGCCGGGATGGGGAGGCGTCACGCCGGCGGAGGCAGCGGCATTTGGGGCGGGCCTGCTGCTGGCGGGGGCGCTGGCCGGGGCCGCGCGCCGGCGCGCGGCCGGGGCGGCGGCCTGTAACGCCGCGCTGGCTGCCGCGAACCAGTCCTTGCAGGACGAGATCGCCCGCCGCGCGCGAGTCGAGGCCGCGCAAATGGCGCAGCAGCGGGAGACGGAGGAAGGCGCGCAGATTCTGGCCCAGACGAACGCGCTGATGGCCCAAGCATCGGGCCGCTTCCAGGAGCTGTTCCAGGGGCTGCCGGTCGCCTGCGTCTGCTGCGACCGCGACGGCCGCATCATGGAGTGGAACCGCGCCTGGACGCGGCTGCACGGCCTGGAAAACCCGCTGGGGCGGACGGTGGGGGGGATGATCGAGGGACTGGAAGGGGCGCCCGCGCTGGCCGAGGCGATGACGGCGGCGCTGGCCGGCGAAGCGCGCGCGGGGGTGGAGTGGACCTACCGGCGGCCGGGCGGGGCGCGGGTACACGTTTATTCCAGCCTGTTCCCACTGCGCGGCGCGGACGGCGCCGTCACCGGCGTGCTCGGCGCGGACATGGACCTCAGCGCGCAGCAGGAAGCGGAGGACGCCCTGCGCGAGAGCGAGGAGCGGCTGCACGCGCTGTACAACACAACCACGCAGCAGGGACTTTCCTTCGAGGAAAAAACCAAGGCGATTCTGGAGATGGGCTGCGCGCAGTTCGGCCTGGAGATCGGCGTCCTGGCGCGAGTCCAAGACGAGCAGTGCGAGGTGATCCAGGCGTGGTCGCCCCACGATGTCATCCCGCGCGGCCTGACCTTCCCTGTCTGCGAGACGTACTGCGCGGAAGCGCTGGCGCGGGCTAAGGCCCTCAGCGTCGAGCAGGCCGACCCGCAGCTCAGCCTGGAGTCCTCTCTCGGCACGCCGATCCGCGTGGACGGCATGGTCTGGGGGATGCTCTGCTTCGCGGGCGCGCAGCCCCGCGTGGGGCTGTTCACCAGCGGCGACCGCGAACTAGTCCGGCTGATGGCGCAGTGGATCGGCGGCGAGATCGCCCGGCGGCAGGCCGAGGAAGCGGTGCAGGCGAGCGAGGAGCGCTTCCGCACGGCAATCGCCTCCATGTCCGAGGGGCTGGTTCTGATGGGCGCCGACGGCGTAATTCGCATCTGCAACGAGAGCGCCGAGCGCATCCTGGGGGTGACTCGGAGCCAGATCGAGGCGTGGCGCCCGCTCAACCCGGAGTACGTCGCGCGGCGCGAGGACGGGACGCCGTTCCCGCAGGGCAGCTACCCGCTCGTCGTTTCCCTGCGCAGCGGGCGGCCGCAGCGGGACGTCGTCGCGGGCCTGCCGCGTCTGGGCGGCGGTCTGCTGTGGGTTTCCATCAACTCCACCCCTCTCTTCCGACCGGGGGACGACACGCCCTATGCCGCCGTGGCGACGTTCACGGACATCACGGAGCGCCGGCGCCAGGAGGACCTGCTCGCCGAGCAGATGGGGCAGATTCAGCAGCACACGAGCGTGCTGGAGGCCCAAAAGCAGGAACTGGAGGCCGTCAACGCCGAACTGGAAACGCTGGCCCTGCGCGACGGCCTGACGGGCCTGAGCAACCGCCGCGCCTTCGGGCAGCGCCTCGCTCTGGAGATGAGCCGGGCCGCGCGCTACGGCACGCCCCTGTCGCTGCTGCTGCTGGACGTGGACCACTTCAAGGAGTATAACGACACCTTCGGGCACGTCGCCGGCGATGAGGTCCTGCGGACGCTCTCCCAGGCGCTGCACGCCCAGGGCCGCGAAACCGACTTTTTCGCCCGCTACGGCGGCGAAGAATTCGCCGTCATCCTGCCGCACACCGGCAGCACGGGCGCGCTGACGCTGGCCGAGCGCCTGCACGCATCGCTCTCCGCCGTCGCCTGGTCCGCCCGGCCCGTCACCGCCAGCGTCGGCGCGGCCACGCTGCTGCCCGGCATGATGACCGAGGACGATCTGGTTTCCGCCGCCGACCGCGCCCTGTACGCCGCCAAAACGACGGGCCGCAACCGCGTCGTCCATGTGCTGTCGCTCGGCGGCGCGGCGGCCATCCCCCCCTCTGCCGCCGCCTGACGCGCGCCGCACGGCGCAATTCGGCGCAATTGGGCGTAAATTTATTCGCGATTGTTTGGCCTGCCGGATTGCTTTGTTGACAAAGCGGGAACACTTGGGCTATAATACCGCTTGTCGCCTGCCCCCAGGCACGACGCCGCTGTGCCGATGTTGTCCAGGCGTCCGTCCTCGGCGGGGGCCCCAGGCGTGGCTGTAGGATACACAGACCCGCCTCCCAATGGCGATACTCATCTTCAGGAACGCCGTTGTTCTCACAAAAGGCTCCCAGTGGACCGCACGAAGTCGTGGCGGTCGCAATTGGGAGTCTTTTCGCATTCCGTTCTCTCAAGTGCAAAAGGAGCGAAAGTCAAGACCATGGAATTCAGCCCGTTCAAATTGATCCACGACGGCGGCCCGGTCATGTGGCCGCTGTTGTTCTGCGCCATCTTTTCCGTTGCTGTCATGATCGAGCGGTTCATCGCGATCACCAAAGCCTCGGCCGACAATGAAGCGCTCTCCGAGCAGGTGCGCGAGCACCTGGTCGCAGGCCGGGTCAACGAGGCGCTGGCCGTCTGCGACGAGCACACCGGCCCCGTCGCCGGCCTGCTCGCCAACGGCATCCGCAACCGCAACCTCGATTCGGACTCGATCGAGCGGGCGATGGAGGAGCTGGCCCTGCGCGAGACTCCCCTGCTTTACCGCCGCCTGGGCGTCCTGGACACGATCATCACCATCGCCCCCCTGCTGGGCCTGCTCGGCACGGTGACGGGCATGATCAAGTCGTTCCATGTCGTCGGCTCGTCCACGGGCCTGAACAACCCGAACGCCATTACGGGCGGCGTCGCCGAAGCCCTGCTCGCCACGGCCACGGGCCTGGCCATCGCCATCGTCACCCTGGTCGGCTACAACTACCTGACCGAGAAAGTCAAGGAGATCATCGCCGACATGGAAGTCCGCGCCACCCAGCTCATGAACATCCTGGCGGGGCTGCGCGGCAAGGAGGGTCTGCGCGGTGAAATTGCAGCGAGCCGAGCTTAAGAAGGCGCGGATCGAGATCATCCCCATGATCGACACGATCTTCTTCCTGCTGGTCTACTTCATGATCACCAGCCTCTCGATGGTGCAGATGTCGGCCAAAAAAGTGGCCCTGCCCATCAGCCAGACGGCGCAGTCCAAGCCCTTGAACAAGGTCGTGCTGACCGTGGACGACAAGGGCCAGTTCTACATTGACCGGGGCCGCATTGACAACTATCAGGACGTCCTGCCCGCCCTGACGGACCGGGTCACAAAGGACCCGACCGTTGTGGTCGTCATCAACTGCGACAAGAACCAGCAGGTGGAGCAGTTCCAGTACGCCCTGGACATCGCCAAGCGCGCCAACCCTGCCGCCCTGATGATCGCGACGACGCCGAAGAATCCCTCGCAGTTGTAGGGCGTGCCCCCGAATTGAAGTGATTTATGAGAAACCGGGTCAACATACCAAAACCGGCGCTGAAGAAGGCGCGGATCGAGATCATCCCCATGATTGATACGATCTTCTTCCTGCTGGTCTTCTTCATGTTCACCAGCCTGTCCATGGTCAAGATGAACGGCCTGGACATCAGCATGCCCAAGGACACCAACAGCCCGGACCAAAAGCCGCCGCCGCAGGTGGTAGTCACCGTGGACAACAGCGGCGTCTACTATCTGGACCGGACGCAGATCCCGCCGGCCCAATTGGTCTCGGAAATGCAGAGCCGCCTGGACGCCAAGCCGGACACCGTGTTCATCGTCAACGTGGACAAGCAGCGCCCGACGCAGGACATCATCACCGTCATGGACGCCGTCAATACGGTCAAGATTCCGGGCCATCCCAACGATCCCGTGGGCGTCATGATCGCCACCGAGCCGGTCAGCCAGAACGGCCCCTCGGCGGCGGCCCCGGCTCCGTAACCTTTCAGGTGTGTGGTCCCCTATGAACGAAACTCGACAGCCCGATCAACAGCCCGCAGCCCCGTCGCCGGACACCCTGACGCTGGCAAGGCAGAAGTCTTTTCAGGACCGCATCTTCGGCTACTCCACCCTGGCCTCGCTTGGAATCACTTTCGGCTTGCTGCTCTGGATCGCCCACAGCGACCTGTTCGGCAGCGCGGCCAATCTGGCCGACCTGAAGCCGCAGCTCATCAAGATCGTCAAGCCGCCGATCCCGCAGAAGCCCAAGCCCAAAAAGAAGGAGCCGCCGCCGCCCCCTCCCAAGCAGAAGCCGCCGCCCAAGGTCAAGCCGCTCAAGCAGCCCAAGCCGCCGCCCCCGCGCCCCCGTCCGACGCCGCAGCCGCGCCGTCCCCAGCCGCCCACGCCGGTCAAGCAGGTCGCCGTGGCGCACACGAGCAACGTAAACGCCAAACCGACATTCGAGGCGCCCCCGCCCGCCCCCAACACGGAGATCGGCAAGCGCGTGGAGTCGGGGAACGCGCCCGTCGCGCCGCCCGCGCCCCCGCCGCCGGTGGTGACGCCACCCACGCCCCCGCCGCCGGTGGTGACGCCGCCCGCGCCCCCGCCGCCGGTCGTTAAGAAGTATGTGCCGCCGCCCCCCCCACCGCCGCCGCCGCCCAAGCCGAAAATCCCGGATCGGAACGAGCCGGAAATCAGGGGCAGCTTCAGCGACATCTCGCTGCCGGAGTTCGACCCGAGCACCCTGAACACGACCAGTGTGACCGTGACCTGGGAAGTGGACGAGCGCGGGCATCCGAGCAACATCAAGTTCCGGCCCACGGGCAACTCGGATGTGGACAACGCGATTCGATCCGCCGTTCAGGGCTTCCGGTTCAAGCCGGCCGTTCACAACGGCGTTGCGGAAACGGCACAGATGGAACATACCTTCAACCTCGGCAGTTGACCTCTGGCGATGCTGCCTCCGGCCTCCCTATGTTCGGGAGGCCGGGGCTTACCCAATGATCGCTCCCATCAAAACACTTTTTCATATTTTTTTCATCTTTCCTGGTTTTTTGGCTAAACCTGTTGTATAATGCCTTGAACCTGCAATTCCTACCGGGCCTTTTCCTCATGGCCCGGCAGCCACCCCTGGCGCCGCAGCCATCGGTCATCATCCAAAAAGTCTCAACAGCCTGAAGCGAACTTGCCGGCGCGCCCGGCAGGGCGGCGCTGTATAAGACATTTATGACATAGCTTCACGCTCAAGAAAGGGAGAGCATGTACACACACAATTCACGACGATCCCGGTCCCTGTCCTCCAAGGCGCTGACGACCCTGGTCGCCATGATGCTCGCGCCGATGGCGTTCGGCGCGGCGACCACGGGCACCATCCAGGGAACGGTCACGAACGCCGCCGGTCAGCCGGTGGTCGGGGCGACCGTCACGCTGGAAAGCACCGGGGCCAGCGTCAAGACCGACAGCAGCGGCAATTATGTCTTTACCGGCGTTGAACCGGCGGCGCAGGCGATCCGCATCTCCGGCCCGACCTACAAGGCTACGGAAACCACGGTCAACGTCTCCCAGGACATCACCAGCCGCGCCGACGTCACGCTGCAACTGAACACCATCAACACGGGCACCTCGACCATTCGCGGCCAGATCGTCCGCCGGGCGGACCCGACAACAGCCTACGGGATCAGCGCCCAGGTCGAGCAGCAGACCAAGTCCCAGCCGAACAACCTGTACCAGTTCCCCGGCCTCGTCTTCGGCCAGCCCGGCATCACCCCCGACCCGAACGGCTACACCCACATCCGCGGCTCCGAAAGCAACCAGGTGGGCTTCAACGTGGACGGCATCCTGGTGACGGAGCCGATGACCAATGAGTTCGCCACCAACATCGTTACGGTCGGCCTGAAGAACGCCAACCTATATACGGGCGGCGCGGACGCCTCCTACGGCAACGCGACCGGCGGCTTCATCAACGAGGTCACCAACAACGGGCGCGACCTGCGCGGCGGCATCGTCGAGGGCACGTTCGGTCCCGATCACGGCTGGAACTACGGCGGGACAAACAGCCAGTACGGGAACGTGCTTGCCGGAAACAAGGTGGACTACTACTTCTCCACCATCCAGTTCGGCAACAAGTTCCCCGGCAACACGCAGCTCCACAAGCTGAACTCCTCGTTCGACGGCGTGGGCAAGTTCAACTACTACGCCGACCCGAACAACCAGGTCACACTGTTCTTGAGCGAGGGACAAGAGAACTACGAGAACTTCGACTCAAGCCCCGGCGATCCGACTCACGTCTACAAGTTCGAGCAGGGGCAGAGCAACGCCGTCAACACCGGCAACTATCAGCAGGACCACTCCAACCAGGGCTACAACCTCAACTACTTGGGCTACAAGCACAATTTCGATGCCAAGTCGTTCCTGACCTACCGGCTGTACCAGCTCAAGAACAACGTCACCTTCCACGATGAGAATACACTGGGGTCCTGGCAAAACCGGCATTCGACCTCGACGGGCAACCAGTTCGACTACACCAACCAGATCAGCACGTTCAACCAGTTGAAGGCCGGCTTCGCCTACATCCCGACCAACACCTTTTACCACTCGATCGTGAGTCCCGGCGGCGCTCCGATGCAGTCCATCGCCGAGGTGAATGCCGCAGTCCTCAGCACCTACGGCTACTTCGACCGGATCAGCCTGGCCAAGCCCGACCAGACGATCCTCTACCTCTCAGATCAGATCAAGGCCTTGCAGAACAAGGCGACGCTGACGCTGGGCGCGCGCTACGCCAACATGCACTACGGGCTGCACGACTTGCCTTACCAGGTGCGGGACAATAATGGGAACATGGTGGATGCGAAGTCCTTCAGCAAGCACTACCTGGACCCGCGCCTGGGACTGACCTACTCACCCACCAATGACCTGGTGTTCCGCTCGTCTTATGCAGTCGAATCCCAGTTTTCGGATTCGCGGCTGGTGCAGGTACTATTCCCCGAAGACGTAGGCGTGAACGCGGGTCCGACCTCGACGAACCCGGGCGACCCGCTCACGGCGGCTAGCGGCAGCACGCAAATCGGTCGCGGGCGTCGCCGCTATGCCCAGTACAATCCGCTCGGCGCGAATCACGCCAACAACTTCGATCTGGGTGTGGAAAAGGGCTTCGCCCTGCGCGGCATCAGCGCCCTGGACGGCAACTATAACATCTCGCTCACGGGCTTCCAGCGCAAGCAGTACGACCTGATCCAGCTCAACCGCATCAACTACAACCCGCTCGGCGTGCCGTTCAACATCCGTGGCTACGACAACAGTGGCCACGGCCATTCCAGCGGCCTGGAGTTCAAATTGAGCAAGGGCGTGAGCGCGCGGGACCCTTATGCGGTGAACGGCTTCGTCTCCTACACCAACCAGGTCGCGCGGGCCACGAACAGCATTGACGACACCGGCTACTACTCCTACTTCACGAACGCCTTCCTGGGCGACGCTACCACGTCTGACGCCGAATTCCGCCGGCAGAACGGCACGGAATACGCCACCACCTACGATCAGCGCCACACCATCGGCGTGGATGTGACCAAGCGGTTCAACAAGTTGTTCGAGACCTCGATCATCCTGGATGCGGGCAGTGGCTTCCCCTTCGTGAACGGCCTGGCAGGGCTGGGCGAGGGCGCGGACCCGCAGCACGCGGTCAAGATCAATGGCGGCGCCGCCTTCAATGAGGTGCCGGTGACGCTGTTCGACAAGCACACGCTCCAGCCGCTCAACCCCACGGTCGGCCGGACGGGATGGCACTACAAGATCAGCCTAAACAGCAACTTCTACCTGACGCCGACGACCTCGCTGTTCCTGGACGTGGACAATGTGTTCGACAAGCAGACAGTCACGAATTATGGCACCGCGAACGGCGCTGGCACTCCCTACTATGAGGCGCCGACAGCCGAGTTCCCACAAGGGCGCTACTATTACGGCCCTGCCACGATCATCACGCCGACCTTCATCACGTTCGGTTTCCGCAGCAAGTTCTAAGCATGGCGCGGGGGAGGCGCACCGCGCGCCTCCCCCGCCGGCTTAGAGTGTGTATAAAAAGCTTCGGAGAACCCCCTAGCCCCCAATCATGGGGGAACAGGAGGGGGTCTCAATTGCCTCTGCCTCCGCCAGAATTGGGGGGCGGGGGGGCGATCCGATTCCTTTTTATACACACTCTTATGAAAGGGCATGACTTTCCTCTATGACTAACATAAAACACCTCCGCCGCACCGGGCTGCTGGCCGCGCTGGGAACCTCCACGGCCATCCTTCTGAGCGGCTGCGGCGGGACCTCTCTGAACGGGACGCTGCGCGCCGCCCCCACCGCCTCGCCCGTCGCCTACGGCGTCACCCCAATCAATGCGAACAGCGGGATCGGCGGTTCGGTCGGCAGCGGCCTGGAATCAGCGGACGCCACAACCGGCTACATCACCGGCGCACTTTCCTCCACAGCCGCCACAATTCCCGGCGAAGGCCCGCTCCCGCTCGGCTTTCCCGGCGGGGCGGCGAGCACCGCCACGGATGCCAGCGGCAACACGGTTCCCCTTGCGGCGGCCCCGATGGGCGCCTCGGTCCGCTTCCGCGCCGACCTCGCCAACGGCAACAACGGCGAGAGCGGCGGCGCCATTGTCCCGTCCAGCGTCATCCTGACCTCGCCGGATGTCCCCGGCTTTGCACAGCAGACGCTGACGTTCGATGCCGCCAGCATTTTTGTCGGCCCTCTCGCCAATAGTCAATATGTCTCGGCCCCATTCCCGCTGAACGTGTCCCAATCAGGCATCTACCGCTTCGTGGTCGCGCTCGCCGACCAAGCCGGCCAGAGCAGTAACACCACCTTCGGCGTGGCCGCAGTCGCCCCCACGGATGTAGCCGTGTTCCTTCAGAACATCGACACTGGTACGAAGAGCAAGGCGGGCAAAGAAGTCTTTACAGCCTTCTCCCAGGGCGATACACTCACCATTGACGGCGGACCAGGCATCGGCGTCTACCCGGCCGGCTACAACGCCGCCACCGCAGGCGGCGCGGCCAGCCCGACGACGGCGGATGCTTCAGGAACAGTGATCCTCTTCACGTCCCCTGGACCGCACACTCTTACCTACACGTCCATGGACGGCATGACGACGATCACTCAAAAGATCGACCTTACTACTAACGGCGTGGACGCCAAGAAGAACCCCATCCCCGGCGCCGGGACGACGTTCATTCAGTGATGACTCATCGTAACGAAGACCGCCCCGGCCACTGGCCGGGGCGGTCTTTGTTTGTCCGCTTCCTACTTGGCCGCCTTCGATGCGGCGGCGCAGATCGGGGTTCAGCTTGCGCTTGGGGTACAATGCATGGTACAAGGAGGAACGAGAGGATGAATGTGGCACAGGCACAACTGACGCCGGATGAGGTCGTGGCGCGCGGCAAGGCGCTTTACGAGCAGAGCATTCGGGCGGAGGTGGAGGAAGGCAACATCGGGAGACTGCTCCTAGTGGATGTCACCACGGGCAATTGGGTCATGGGGGAAGATCGGATCGAGATGGCACGCCGGCTGCGCGCGCGGAACCCACAGGCGCAGAATTACGGGATGCGTGTCGGTTACCCCGCAACAACGGCGATTGGGACAAGTCTACGTCCCTTAAACGAAGCAAACCAGCCGCAGTGGCGGGTGAGGCGAAACAAGACTGCCCCGGCCAGCGGCCGGAGCAATCTTTCGCTGTTTCTTTCAGGGCGGCTTTTCTGGTACAATGAGGCGCAGTGAACACAATGCAAGTCAAGGAGGAAAGCAAAATGACAAGCGGTACACAGCGTGACCCGTTGGGCCGTGATTCGTGGGACGAGGTCGCGGATCGTGGTAAGGTTCTCTATGAGCAGCGTCTACGCGCTCAGGTGGAGGAAGCTAAATTCGGTCAATACCTGATCCTGGATGTGGCGTCCGGTGACTATGAGATCGGGCCGGACCATTTGGAGACAGCGCGCCGTGCCCGAGCCAAGCACCCCGATGCGGCGCTTTATGGGATGCGGATCGGCTATCCGGCCACAGACGCTATCGGAGCAACACTGCGCCCCATTCAGGAGAACAAAAACGCATGATGCACGGGGAGTTCAGGGAAAGCAACCAGATCGTCGTGCCGCTGACACTGCGGGGCGAGGATGGTCGCGAAGAACAGGTCGAGGTGGTAGTGGATACCGGATTTACGGGCTTTCTGGTCCTCCCAAGCCGCATTATCCGTGATCTTGGGCTGGTTCAGCTTGACATCAACGAGATAGTTCTGGCGAATGGAAGCATTGTCCGAATGGCTGTGTATGAAGTTTTTATCTCCTGGCACGAAGAGGAGCGAGCCGTTCTTGCCTATGCGGGAGAGGGGGACGCCCTTCTTGGGATGTCCCTCCTACGCGGCAGCTTCGGCAGCTTCGAGTTCTTTTCCGGCGGCTTGGCGACCATAGAAGCCGTCGAGTAGGCAAAATCAGAAGCGCCCCGGCCACTGGCCGGGGCGCTTTTTGCTTTATTTGGCTGCCTTCGACTGACGGCGGCGCATGTCGGGGTTCAGCTCGCGCTTTCTCATGCGGATGTTCTTGGGGGTGACTTCCACCAGCTCGTCGGGGCCGATGTATTCGATGGCGCGGTCCAGGGACATCACGGTCGGCGGGGCCAGGCGCATGAAGGTCTCTTTGTTGGACTCGCGCATGGACGTCAGGTGCTTTTTGCGGCAGACGTTGACTTCCAGGTCCGTGTCGCGGGCGTTCTTGCCGACGATCATGCCCTCGTAGACCTCGACGTTGTGCGGGATGAACAGGATGCCGCGCTCCTCGGCGGCGGCCAGGCCGAAGGTCGTCGTGATGCCCGATTCGCTCGCCAGCAGGCTGCCGTTGCGCTCGGTCGTCATCTCGCCCGTGTAGGGGATGTAGCCGGCGAACAGCGAGTTCAGGACGCCCGTGCCGCGCGTCTCGGTCAGGAACTGGTTGCGGAAGCCGAGTAGGCCGCGCGTCGGCACCTTGAAGCGCAGGTACATATGGCCGTCGCCCGGCGTCTTCATGTCCAGCATCTCGCCGCGCCGCCGGCCTAGCTGCTCGATCACGACGCCGCTGTATTCCTCGGCGACGTCAATCTCCACTTCTTCCAGCGGCTCCATGCGGACGCCGTTTTCTTCGTGGAAGATGACTTCGGGCTGCGACACCTGAAGCTCGTACCCCTCGCGCCGCATGGTTTCGATCAGGACGGCCAGATGCAGCTCGCCCCGGCCCGAAACGCTGAACTGATCGGCCGAGTCAGTGTCCTCGACGCGCAGGGCGACGTTGGTCTGAAGCTCCTTCATCAGCCGACCGCGCAGGTTGCGCGAGGTCGAATACTGGCCCTCGCGCCCGGTCAGCGGAGACGTGTTGACGCCGAAGGTCATCCGCAGGGTCGGCTCGTCCACCTGCATCAGCGGCAGGGCGACCGGGTTCTCGCGGGCGGCGATGGTCTCGCCGATGTTGACGTCGGGCAGGCCCGAAATGGCGACGATCTCGCCGGCCTCGGCCTGCTCGACCTCGACCCGGTTGAGGCCCTGGTAGATGAAGACCTGGGCCAGCTTGCCCGGCACGTTGACGCCCTCGCGGTTGATGACCGTGATGTTTTGGGCGCTCTTGACCGTGCCGGCATTGACCCGCCCGATGGCGATGCGGCCCTTGTAGTCGTCATAGTCCAGCGTGGTCGCCCGGACCTGCAAGGGCGCGTCCGGGTCGCCCGTCGGCGGCGGGATGTGGCTGACGATGGTCTGGAAGAGCGGCGTCAAATCCGTGCCGGGCGTGGCGGGGTCGAGCGTCCCCGTGCCTTGCAAGGCGATGGTGTAGACGATGGGGAAATCCAGCTGTTCCTCGGTCGCGCCCAGGGCGGCGAATAGGTCGAAGGTCTGGTCTACGACATAATCCAGCCGCGCCATCGGCCTGTCTATCTTGTTGACGACCACGACGGCCTTGTGCCCGGCTTGCAGGGCTTTGGACAGCACGAAGCGGGTCTGCGGCATCGGCCCTTCCACGGCGTCAATCAGCAGCAGGACGCCGTCCACGAGGCTCATCACGCGCTCCACCTCGCCGCCGAAGTCGGCGTGGCCGGGCGTGTCCACGATGTTGATCTTGATGTCTTCGTAGGTGATGGCGGTGTGCTTGGAGACGATGGTGATGCCGCGCTCGCGCTCCAAATCCATCTTGTCCATGACGCGCTCGGCGACGGCTTGGTTGGCGCGGAAGACGCCGCCCTGCTTGAGCATCCCGTCTACGAGAGTCGTCTTGCCGTGGTCAACGTGCGCGATAATCGCGATATTCCGCAGGTGATCTTGTGTAACAGTTTGAGACATAGCGCCTTAGTATACCTCAAACCGCCCGGCTTTCGGCTAAGGCGCGCTCGGCCCGACGTGATTGCCGTCGCCGCCGCCGGAGACGGCGGGCACGGGGCCAGCCGCATAGGTCACAACGTTGCCTTCGCCATCGGCGATGACGCGCCCGACGGTGCCCTCCACGCGGATGCGGTTGCCGTCCCCGGTGATCGTCAGCGTCGGACAGTTCCCCTGTAAGGTCAGCGTGTCCTTGTCGCCGCTCACTTCCACATCCTTGCCCAAAGTGCCGGAGGTGAGCGTCTGGCCGTCGCCGCTGACGGAGACGGCGGCGTTCGGGTGCGACGGGTGCAGGGCAGTCGTGACCAGGCCAAGCCCCCCGCTGCACCAGAACATGACCCACAGCCAGCCCTTGATCCCCGACCAGCCGCGACCCAGACGACGCCAGCCCCGCGCCCGCTGCCTGACGCCCACGTCCTGCGGCGCCGGGACAGCCACCGGCGCTGCCGCCGGACGGACGCGTCGGGCTTCCTCCTCAGCGGCCTGCGCGCGCTGCTTCTGCACTTGTGCCCAGACCTCTTCCGGCGTCGCCTCCAACTTCAACTCCGCCACCACCTGCCCAATGGGGACCGTCCCGGCGAGGCGGCGGGCGGCCTCGTCCTTGCTGGCTTCCAGGGCGTTGATGGCCTGGGCCAGTTCTTCCGATGTGACGCGGATTTGGGCGGCAGGGGTCGGAGCAGGCTGTTCTTGCGGTTCTTGCGGTTCGTGTTGCAGCATGGCGGTGGTTTCCTTGCGCGTTCGGCCTGCTGTATTATAGCACGGACGGCGCAAAGAAGCCAAAGGGGCATGGAGGACGCAATCGGAAGCACACAATGGCTAGGGCAGGCACGGGAGGAGGGCAGGCACGGGGGCCTGCCCCTACCCACGACAGAAGGCGTAGGGGCAACCCTCTGTGGTTGCCCTCTTATCCTCTTCCGGTCTGCCTATCTACTTACCCGCCGCCGCCCGGCTGCGCTGGTCGCGGGCCGTCCGCTTGGCCTCGTTCCACGGGAACCGGCGTCCGTCGGCGCGCGGCGTTGCGGGCGTGCCGAAGCCGAGGATGTAGGCGCGGCGCGGGACTTGGGAGCGGTTCGCGCCGGTGAAGTGCATCGTGCGCGAGTCGTGGAAGGTCGCGCCGCCCGGCGGCAGCGGGCAGGCGACGGCGCGGGCCTCGTCTATGGCGTCCACCATCTCCAGACCGTGAACGCGCGTGTCGCCGCCGATGCTCTGATGCGCCGTGATCTCCTGTTTGTGGCTGCCGGGCAGGAAGACCATGCAGCCGTTCTCCATCGTCGCCTCCTGCAAAGGCATCCAGACACTCAGGGTGTGGTAGTCCAGGTTCGGGTTCCAGTACGCCTCGTCCTGGTGCCACGGCGTCGGGGCGCCGCTCCCGGCGGGCTTGAAGATGGCGTGGTCGCCGGTGAACGCGATGCCCTCGCCCAGAAGCTGCGCGGCGATGGCGCGGGCGTTGACCTCATACAGCGTTTCGGCCAGTTCCGGCGCGTACTTGCGCGGGCCGAGTATCTGCGGCAGGGCGGCGGCCTTGCCCTCCTCGTCGGTTCCGGCCAGGTCGAATTGATTCCCTTCCGCGCGTCCGGCCTTCTGCTCGAAAATCCGGTCATAGACGCCGCGCAGGCGCTCGATCTCCTCCTGAGTCGTGATGGGCGGGATGGCGAGGAAGCCGTTTTCGTGATAAAACGCGATCTGCTCCTCGGTGAGCGTGACCGTCGGTTCCAGTAGCATGACTAGGTTCTCCTTGCCTCTATTATACTCCGAGCAGGAGTATTAGGGCGAAAAGAATTCAGATCGCCCCCTAGCCCCCAATTCTGGGGGAACCGGCTAAGGAAACAGGAGAGGCCGAAGTAGCCCCTGGCTTCCTATTTCTGCCCATGCCCTAACTCTGACTCGCCCAGAATTGAGGGCTGGGGGGCGATCTGAGAACATCGCCGCCATCAGTCCTGACTACTTCTTGGTCGGTTCAGCGAGCATCCGAATCACTTTCATTCCCACCGGTGGAGACCAGTCGAAAGTACCCTTTGGTGGTGTCTGATCGTATCGGAATTGATCTTCAATTACTATGTATGGCTTGAAACTTCTGCCCATGCGCGTGTCTTCGGAGACATGCGACTCGTTACGGGTGACTCGGTGTGTCTCTGGATTGGCCCAGGTGCTGACATGAGACAGTTGGTAATCAGTGCGTCCCTTCCATATCCATACGGTTTTGATGTCCCGGTCAAAACGGACCTGATCTTGTCCATTAAGAACTACAGAAATCTGACGAAAATTCGTGGGCGTCGTTTGGACTCGACGCCCAAAAGCGGAAGAGGGCGCAGCCTGCGGGAACCGCGTGAAACTGCGGATCTGGTTCTCAACCGTTTGTCGTATGAGGTCGTTAGGCCCAGGTAACACCGTACACTGGTCTTTAGTTAAGAAAAACTGTCCACGTGCATCATTTAAGGTTTTAACCCCATTAGAATTGTGTGAGGGTGTAACATCAGCGCCAGTGCTGGCTACAGCAGGAGGATCGCGCCGTAACCAATTGATGACGGCGACTTTCAATGTTCCAGTCTTCAAGTCGGGCTTGTCATAGACCTCAGCCTCGGCCACCCAGGAGACTGTCTGCACCTGCTGCATGGCCTGCTCCACATCCGCGAACGCAATGGTCGGACGCCCTGGTTGGCCGGGCAGGAGCCAGAAGAAGGCGGCGGCAGCGGCGGCTATGCCCGCCAGCCCGACGGCGGCGCGGCGCGTCACATGGACACGGCGATTTGGCAGAGCCGAAACAGGCAGGGGGGGCGGAAGCGCGGCGGCGATGCGATCCCCCAGGCCCGCCGGGGTGGGCACGTCCCGCCAGGCGCGGACGCGGCTGTCGAGATGCCGGGTTTCGGCGAGTTGGGCCGCACAGGCGGCGCACCCAGCGAGGTGACGGCGGATGCGCCAGGCCATCCCCCATCCCAATTCCCCTCCAGCGAATGCCTCCAAGCAAGTCTGCGTTTGGTCACAGGTCATGGTCGTTTCCTTCCTCGGTTAATAGGGCACGCAGGCGGTGGGAGGCGTGATGCACCCGCCACTGTACGGTCCCCTGCGGGATGTTCAGGACTTGCGCTGCCTCGCGATGCGTCAGCCCTTCGGCTTTGACGAGCAGGAAGGCTTCGCGCAGGTCGGGGGGCAGGGCAGCGAGGGCGCAGGAAAGCGCCATCTGCTCCGTCACCGCCTGCTCCACGCCCGGCCCGGCCTGCGCCACGCCGTCCAGGGTGGTCGTGTCCAGGCGGGGCGCGCGGCGCGAATGCCGCCAGCAGTTCAGGGCGATGCGGTACAGCCAGGTCTGGACGGACGAGCGGCCTCCGAAGCGGCCCGCGCCCTGGAACGCGGCCAGGAAGACTTCTTGCGTCAGGTCCTCGGCGTCGGGCGCGCTGCCGCACAGCCGGTAGCAGAACCGGTAGATGCGGTCGCCGTACTGTTGATAGAAGGCGGGGAAGCCGTCGCGCTCGTTGGGTCTCAACCATCGGTCCTCATAGTGATAGTGACAGAAACGAGGGCTTTTGTTGGCGGCGGGAGAGGTTCCCATGCAGGACTCGCCCTATGTCATCAGGAATAAAGCGCCATGCTGACAATCACTGGAGACATTGTGACGCCTGACGGCGTTTTGGGGAACGGCGCGCTGACCGTGGACGACGCAGGCGAGATCGCCGAGGTCGGGCCATATCGGACGGCGTCCGCGCGGAGCGGCGACATTGACGCGGCGGGCCTGCTCGTCCTGCCCGGCTTCGTGGACATGCACGTCCATGGCGGCGGCGGGGCGGACTTCATGTACGGGACGGCGGAGGCAGCGCGGCAGGCAGCGCGGACACACGCCCGCTTCGGCACGACGGGGCTGCTGGCGACGACGATGACGGCCTCGCGGGAGGACACGGACGCGGCCGTGGCGGCGGCGCGGGCCGTGATGGAGGCGGGGCGCGGCGAGGATGAGGCGCGCGTTCTCGGCATCCACCTGGAAGGGCCGTACATTTGCGCGGCCAAACGGGGGGCGCAGCCGCTGGCATCCGTGCGACCCCCGGACGCGGACGAGCTGGCGCACTGGATCGCGCTGTCGGGAGGAACGGTGCGGCAAATCACGCTGGCCCCGGAAGTTGCGGGGGCGGAAGCCGTCATCCGGCAGGCGCGGGCAGAAGGGGTCGTTGTCTCGCTGGGCCACACGGACGCGACGGCGGCGGACGTGCTGGCGGCGATTGAGTGGGGCGCGACGCAGGCGACGCACACGTTCAACGCCATGCGCGGGCTGCACCACCGGGAGCCGGGCACGGTCGGGGCGGTGCTGGCGCGGCCCGAAGTGGTCTGCGAGATCATTGCCGACGGCGTCCACCTGGACCCGCTGGTCGTCCGGCTGATCGTCGCCGCCAAAGGCGCGGGGGGGGCCGTGCTCATCACCGACGCCATCGAAGGCGCGGCCATGCCGGAGGGCGAGTGGGCGCTGGGCGGCCAGGAGGTCTTCGTCAAGGACGGCACGGCGGCCTTCGCCGATGGAACGCTGGCGGGGAGTGTGCTGACCATGAACCGCGCGTTCGCCAATGTCCGCCGGTTCGCCGATGTCTCTCTGCCTGATGCGGCCCGGCTATCGAGCGGCAACGCGGCCCGGCAGTTGGGGCTGGAGGACAGGTTCGGGGCGCTCGCGCCGGGCAGGGCCGCCGACATCGCCATCCTGCACCCCCAGACGGGTGAGGCGGCGTGGACGCTGGTTGGCGGGCGGGTGGCATGGCGGGGATGATCCCGGCGTGGAAGGAACCGGCACTGAAGTGCCGGTCTACTCGGGAGTGGAAGTACCTCCGGCACTGAGGATCAGGCCATAGGTGCTGCTCCTGAGTCGCGGAGCGACTTTCACGCAGAGTAGACCGGCACTTCAGTGCCGGTTGCCTCCGATGCCGGGAACACGCTTACCCCACCGGCAGCCGCCCCTTCTCCTTCAAATGGCTCTCCGCCGTTTCCCGGCTGATGACGCCACCGGCGTAGTAGCCGAGCAGGGCATCGTCCATCGTCTGCATCCTCGTCAAAAAGCCCCCCACTCCCCGCCGCGCTTCCATCGCCAGTTCCAGCGATACCGTATCCGTCTGTCCGTCCACGATCATCTGGCGGACGCGCGGGGTCGCGATCAGGATTTCGTTGGCGGCGACACGGCCTGTTCCGTCCGCGCGGCGCAGCAGCCTCTGGGCGATGACGGCCTCTGCCGTCCGGGCCAGGAGCCGGCGGGCTTGGTCGTGCGGTTCGCCCAGCAGCGCCAGCAGCCGAGCCAGCGCGTCGGCGACCGTCTCCGCCGTCATCTGCGAGAGGACGAGATGCCCTTTATCGGCCAGTTCCAGGGCGAGGCGGGCCGTCTCCGGCGTCCGCAGTTCGCCGACGAGCACGATATCGGGGTCGGCGTCCTCCACGGCCCGCAGGCCGTGCTCGTAGCTTTCTACGTCTTCCCCGACGACCCGTTGCGTGACCAGGCTGAGTTTGCTGGACAGGACATAGTTGATCGGGTCCTCGACGGTGAAAATGCGCTCCGACCGTGTCCGGTTGATGTGTTCCAGCATGGACACCAATGTCGTCGTCTTGCCGCTGCCGGTCGGCCCGACTACCAAAATCAGGCCGCGCTTGCTCTGAGTCAGCGCCTCAAAAACCGGCGGCAGGTGCAGCTCGTCGAGCGTGTAAATGCGGTCGGGGATGACACGGATGGCGGCGGCCAGCCGCCCGCGCTCACGGAAGACCTGGCAGCGGAACGTCCGGCCCTCATGGCGCAGGGTGGCGGAGAAATCGCTGCCCCGGCGGGCTTCGGCCAGCTTGTCTTCGGGGAAGGCCGCTTGCAGCAGGGTTTCGATGTCTTCCGGCGTCAGGTTCGACGCTTTGGCCGCGATCAAGGCGTCGGCCTCGCGAAAGACGGGCGGGACGCCGGCTGCTAGGTGCAGGTCGGAAGCCTTGCGCTCGGTCATTTGGGCTAGGAGCGAGTTAAGTTCCATGGGTCATTCTCCATTTGGGAATAGTCCGGCTCGGCCGGGGGAAACCAGGCGGGTGGGTCGTCCCGGCGTCCGAGCTGGCGGCGCAGGGCGGCGACTTCCGCGCGCAGCTCCTGCATCTCGGCCCGCAGGCGGCGCATCTCGTCCAAAAGCAGGTGTTGGTCATCGTCCGTGAGGGCCTGCATCACACGGCCGGTAATGTCGGGCGCGTCCACGGTCCACGCGGCGGCCATGTCCCGCACCGCCCCGAATTCGGCCCACATCTTGGCGCAGGCGGGACAGGCAGCCAAATGGCGTTCGGCCTCAGCAAACGCTTCGGGCGGAATCTCGCCGTCCCGCAGGGCCGTCAATTGGCTCTGGATGGCATCACAGGTCATAGCTCGTCTCTCCAGGAGGATAATTTGCGCCGCAGCGTCTCGGTCGCCTGGTGCTTGCGCGAGGCGACGGTGCCGACGGGACATGCCAAAACTTCGGCGATCTCGGTATAGGACAGCCCTTCGTACTGGCTGAGGAGGAAAACGGCGCGCTGAGGCTCCGGCAGGGACTGCACCGCCCGCGCGACGGCATCGGCCAGCCCGCGCTGCTGGGCAAGTCGTTCCGGGCCGGTCGCGCTGTCCTGCCGCTCCGCGTCCAGCGCGTCCCAATGGTGGCGTTGGGCAGCGCGGGCGTGGTCGAGGCAGACGCTGCGGACTGTGCGAAGCAGGTACGCTTGCAGGCAGCCGCGCGGCTCGTAGCGCGTCCGCAGACGCCACAGGCGCAGGAACGCCTCCTGCGCGGCGTCCTGGGCGGCATCGGAGTCCCCGAGGAGACGCGCGGCGAAGCGCACCAGACGCCCCTGATAGGTCTGGACGATTAGGCCGAACGCCTGCGCGTCGCCATTTGCTGCCTGCCGCATCAGTGCGTCGTCATCCACGGCCCGTCACCTCCACAGTGGTAAACGGTGACGGGCGGCGTTCGCTTCGATCTATTTTTTCGGGGCGGGAGGTAGGCTGATGCGCGGGAAGGTATATATGCGTGGGTTGGTGTATGTGGGCGGCAGGGCCTGCGGCGGGACGATGGGCTGCCGGTTGAACGGCGGGTTCAGGAAGATTCGCGCGTTGGACGGCACGGGGATGACGGCCCCGTTCCGGTCGGTAAAGTGCGTGCCATCACGGCCACTTTGGAGGCCAAAGACCAGATAGCAGCGGGGGATGACATCGCCCGGCCCGTGCGGGACGGGAGCGAAAGGGAGGCGGGATCGGCGCGTGACGCGCGGCGCGGGCGTCAGGGCCTTCAGCGTGAGCGCCTGCCCCAGCGTCCCCGGCGTCTGGGCGAGCGCATAAGGGGATCGCGTGTCGCCCTGACCGACGGCCAGGCCGAAGCCGACAGCCAGCATCAGCGGAACGCCGAGCGCCTGAACGGATCGTTTCATGGGTCTGTCTCCTGTTCGTAATGCCCCGCCCGTGGGGGCGGGGAAGAACTCTGCATCGTGTACGCAAAGTTTGCCAAGAACGGCACAGATTCCTGCCCAAAGCGAGTAAGATAAGCCTATGGAAGAAGCGGGGCACCAGCCTTGTTGCAAATTGGGCCGGCCGCGCAGCGAGGCGGCGCGGCAGGCGATCCTGCGCGCGGCGGGCGACCTGCTGGCGCGCGACGGCTTCCAGGCCGTCACGATGGAGGCCATCGCGGGGGAGGCGGGCGTCGGCAAGGCCACCCTCTACCGCTGGTGGCCGTGCAAAGCGGCTGTCCTGATGGACGCCTTTCTGGCGGCGAACGGGCCGTGCGCCCCGTTTCCCGACACGGGCTGCCTCCGCGAAGACCTACACCGGCAGATGGGCGGGCTGGCACAGGCGCTGGGCGGGCCGTTCGGGACGATCCTGGCCGGCATTCTGGCCGAAGCGCAGGCCGATCCCGATGCGGCGGACGCCTTCCGCCAGTGCTACCTGGCCCCGCGCCGGGCGGAAGCCAGACGGGCGCTGGCGCGCGGGCAGGCGCGCGGCGAAATCCGCGCCGACGCCGACCTGGACACGGCGACCGACGCCCTGTACGGCCCCCTCCTCTTCCGCCTGCTGGCCGGCCACGCCCCGCTCGATGCGGCCTTCGTAGACTCCCTGCTCGCCCTGGTCTTCCAGGGCCTGCGCCCCGAATGCCCCCTCCCCAAATAGTTCATCGCGGCGGGAACGAACCGCCGGGGTGCTGTGTTCCTGGTCCAAGAAACGAAACGCTCCGTCTCGTTTCTTGAGATTGTTCACAAAGAAAGAACGCCCATGACACACATCCTGCATCTTGACGCCAGCGCGCGCGGTGAAGCCTCCCACTCGCGCCAGATTTCGGGCGAGTTCGTCCAAGCCTGGCTTCAGGCCCATCCCGGCGACACCGTCACCCACCGCGACCTCGGCCACCAGGCCATTCCCCATGTCTCCGAGGAGTTTATCGGCGCGATGTACACGCCCGCCGAAGCCCGGACGCCCGCCCAGGTCGAGGCGCTGAAGCTCTCCGACGAGCTGATCGGCGAACTTCAGGCCGCCGACGTTTACGTCTTCGGCGTCCCCATGTACAACTTCGGCGTCCCGTCTGTTTTCAAGGCGTATATTGACCACGTCGCCCGCGCCGGCGTCACCTTCAACCCGGCCACCTATCAGGGCCTGCTCACCGGCAAAAAGATATTCGCTGTGACCGCGCGGGGCGGCAACGGCTATGGGCCGGGCGAGGCGCGCGAGGCTTACAACAGCCAGGACCCCACCATCCGCAATGTCTTTGCCTTCCTCGGCGTCACGGACCAGTCGTTCATCCACGTCAACAACACATCGAGGGGCGATGAGACGCCCGCCGCGCTGGCCGCCGCCCGCGAACAGATCAAGACGCTCGCCGGGGCGTAACAGCCCGCACGCTTCGGTCCGGCGCGGAAAGCGCCGGGCCTCTTATTGAGGAGATCACACACTATGGCAAACGCAAACAAAGTCGCCCTGATCACGGGCGCGAACAAGGGCATCGGGCTGGAGATCGCCCGGCAGCTCGGCAAGCAGGGAATTACCGTCGTCCTCGGGTCGCGCGACCCGCAGAGGGGCCAGACGGCAGCCGACGCGCTCAAGAGCGAGGGCATTGACGCGCACACGGTCAAGCTGGAAGTGACGGACGCGGGGGACCGCGACGCGGCGCTGACGTTCTTGCAGGAGCGGTTCGGCGGGCTGGACATCCTGGTCAACAACGCGGGCGTCCTACTGGAGACTTCGGAGGGCGTCACGCCCGAAAGCCTGAGCAAGACGTATGACGCCAACGTCATCGCCCCCTACTTCCTGACCGAGACCCTGCTGCCGCTGCTCCAGGCCGCCCCGGCGGGCCGCGTCGTCCACCAGTCCAGCGGCCTCGGCTCACTCGCCACGAACGCCTCGGGCGACCTGCCGCCAGCGTGGATGCTGCCCGCCTACAACTCGTCCAAAGCCGCCCTCAACATGCTGGGCGTGATCCAGGCCGCCGCCCTCAAAGGCACCCACGTCAAGGTCAACATCGCCCACCCCGGCTCGGTCAAGACCGACATGAACCCCGGCGGCGACCTGAGCGTGGAAGAGGGCGCGAAAACCGCCGTCACTCTGGCGACCCTGCCCGACGACGGCCCCACGGGCGGCTTTTTCCACCTGGGCGAGACGCTGCCCTGGTAGCTCATAGGAGGATACACCATGAAAGCCATTGAAATCGCCGAGTACGGCGGCCCGGAAGTCTTGCAGATCGTCGAAAAGCCGCGCCCGGCCCCTGGACCCGGCCAAGTGCTGATCGAAGTCAAAGCCGCCGGGCTTAACTTCCTGGACCTGATGGCGCGGGAAGGCACCTATCCGGCCGGGCCGAAACCGCCGTTCGTGCTGGGCGTGGAGGCGGCCGGCATCGTGGCGGCGGTCGGCGCGGGTGTCACAACGCCCGCCGTCGGCACACGGGTGACCGCGCTGGTGCAAGGCGGCTATGCGGAGTATGCGCTGGCGGAGGCCGCGCAGGCCGTTCCTTTGCCCGAGGCCGTGGACTTTGCCGCCGCGACGGCCCTGCTGGTGCAGGGCCTGACTGCCTATTTCCTGTTGAAGCGGGCCGGCGAAGTGAAGCCGGGGCAGAGCGTGCTGGTCAATGCCGCCGCCGGCGGCGTCGGCTCCCTGGCGGTACAGATCGCCAAGATTTTCGGCGCAGGCCGCGTCCTCGGCACGGCTTCGACCGAGGAGAAACGCGCTTGGGTGCGTCAATTAGGAGCCGATGAGACCATTGACTACACGCAGGACGGCTGGGCGGACGCGGTTAAAGCCGCGACGGACGGGCGGGGCGTGGACCTTTTTCTGGATGCTACCGGAGACACATCGGGCGGCGGTCTCAAGCCGCTTGCGCCCGGCGGAACATGGGTGGTCTACGGCTCCCAGCAAGGCGCACCTGGGGGGCTGACCGGCGGCGAGTTGATGGGCATTATTGGTCAAAGCCAGACCATTCGCGGGTTCACCCTATACAGCGTCATCCCCGACACCCAGGCCATCGCCACCGCCCTGCATGATCTGCTGACATGGACGACCGAGGGCCGCCTTCAAGTCCAAACCAGTGACCGATTCCCGTTGGCGCAGGCCGCCGAAGCGCATATTGCCATTGCGGAGCGCCGCACGACGGGTAAAGTCGTGCTGGAGCCGTAGCTCCGGAAGGGTCCCGGCACTGGATGGCCGGTCTACCCGAAGTGGAAGTGCCTCCGGCACTGAGGACAAGCCCGTGGGCGGCCTTCTTTAGTCGCGCAGCGACTTTCACTCCAGAGTAGACCGGCACTTCCAGTGCCGGGGCTGAGACAAGAAACCATTCAGAGAACGAGAAACAACCATGCCGACACTTTTTGATCCCGTCACCCTGGGCGCGCTCACGCTGCCCAGCCGCATCCTCATGTCCCCGCTCACCCGCAGCCGGGCATCCGCAGGCCGCGTGCCGAACGACCTCATGCGCGAGTATTACACCCAGCGCGCCTCGGCGGGCTTGATCTTCACCGAGGCGACGTGCATTGGTCCGCGCGGCGTCGGCTATCTTGATACGCCGGGCATCTGGTCGCCCGCCCAGGTGGAAGGCTGGAAGGAGATCACCGACAGCGTCCACGCGGCGGGCGGGCGCATCGTCTGCCAGCTCTGGCACGTCGGGCGGCTGTCCCACCCGGACTTCCTGGGCGGCCTGCCCCCCGTCGCGCCGTCCACCATCGCCTGCCCCGGCGAGATCCGCACCCCGACCGGCCACGCCCCCTATCCCACGCCGCACGCGCTGGACGCCGATGAGATTCAGGCCATCATCGCCGACTACGCCCAGGCCGCCCGGAACGCCCAGGCCGCCGGGTTCGACGGCGTGGAGGTTCACGGCGCGAACGGCTACCTGCCCGACCAGTTCCTGCGCGACGGCACGAACCGGCGCACGGACGAGTACGGCGGGCCGGTGGAGAACCGCGCCCGGTTCCTGCTGGAAGCGACCGACGCCGCCATCGGCGTCTGGGGCGCGGACCGCGTCGGCGTCCACCTGTCGCCGCGCGACATGGCCCACCACGGCATCGCCGACTCGGACCCTGCCGCGACCTTCGGGTACGTCGCCGCCGAGCTGGGCAGGCGCGGAATCGCCTACCTGTTCACCCGCGAGTCGGTGGACGGCGGCCCGCGCTTCACCCCCGAGATGAAGCGGCTGTTCGGCGGGCCGGTCATCGCCAATGAGGGGTTCACCGTCGCCCAGGCACAGCAGGTTCTGGACGCGGGCGAGGCCGACGCCGTCTCGTGGGGCCAGCAGTTCCTCGCCAACCCCGACCTGCCCAAGCGCCTGGCGCACGGCCTGCCCCTGAACACGCCCAACCCGGCCACGTTCTACGCGCCGGGCGCGACGGGCTACACCGATTACCCCTTCATCGGGCAGGAGGATTAGGAAGCCGCACATGAAAGCCTATCAGATCAAAGACTACGGCAGCCTGGACGGGCTGGCGCTCGTAGACTTGCCCGACCCGACGCCCGCGCCGGGGCAGGTACTGGTCCGCGTCCGCGCGACCTCGCTTAACTATCGGAACCTGATGATCGTTCTGGGCAAGTATGGGGGCGCGCTGCCTCCCGACCTGATCCCCCTGTCCGACGGCGCGGGCGAGGTCGTCGGCGTCGGCGCGGGCGTCTCGCGTGTCCAAGTCGGGGACCGCGTGGCGGGCACATTCTTCCAATCCTGGCTCGACGGCGGCATCCAGGCCGACTACCATGCCGAAGCCCTGGGCGGGGCGGTGAACGGGATGCTGGCCGAGTGCGTCACGCTGTCGCAAGACGGCGTCGTCACGCTGCCGGCTTGGATGACTTACGAGATGATGTTACGCGGGCCGCAGATGCGTGGGAGTAAACTCCTGCGCTAAGGCTTCATTAGGGTGTGGGGCGCGGACGCCCACTCTCGGCCTCCGCCGAGAGAAGAATGGCGGGAGAAGAGCGGCAAGAGAAGAGCGGCCCGTGCGGTCGGCCTTCTCCTTGTCCGCGCCGGCGGAGGCTTTATTGGGGTGAGGCTTTATTGGGGTGACTTTGTGAACTTGTGGCCGCGCTAACGGAGTTGAGCGAAGCACTTCAGTCGCCGGTTCCCTGTGCGATCCCAAAATAAAATCTCGCGGGCCGCAACTAAACGCTCAAGAAATCCGTTAAAGATAGCGTACTGACGCTGATCTCCGAGGAGGAACACCATGCCGTTCGCTTTTAAGTCTTTTGCCTTCCCGCCGCCCGCCGGGCGTCCCCTGCGTGCCGCCCTGCTCCTGTCCGCCCTCTCCGCCCTGCCGGTCGCGGCGCGGGCCGCCCCCGCGCCGGGCCTGACGCCGTCCAATTCTGCCCTGTACGTCGCCAATTCCGACGAAGGCTCCATCCTGCGGTGCAGCGGGATCACGGGCAAAGTCGTGGCCACACTCGGGAATAATCTAAATCCGGCTGGTCTCGCGATCGGACCGGACCATAAGGTTCTCTATGTCACTTACTACGGTGCCGGCACGGTGTCTCGCTTTAGCCTCGCCACCGGAAAATCCCTGGGCACGTTCATCCCGCAGGGGCGCGGCGGACTGGCCGAGCCGGTCACGATGGCATTCGGGCCGGACGGCAATCTGTATGTCGGCAACTGGAGTCATAACGACATCCGGCGCTTCGACGGCCGCACGGGCGCCTTCCTCGGCGTCTTCGCCAAGCGCGGCAGCGGCGGGCTGGCGCAGCCGGGCGACATCACGTTCGGCCCCGACGGCGACCTGTATGTGACCAACAACAGCGCCAACGACGTCCTGCGCTTCAATGGCCGGACAGGCGCGTTCAAAAGCATCTTCGTCAAAACCGGCAGCGGCGGGCTGACCAACCCGCAGAACATGGCATTTGGCCCCGCCGGCAGCCTGTTTGTCGGCGGCCCGGCCGGCGTGCTTCAGTACAGCCGGACGGGCGCGTTCATCCGCGTCTTTGCCGCGCCCGGCGCGAATCTGAAATCCGTCGGCGGCCTGACCTTCGGACCCGACGGCAGCCTGTATGTGAGCGACTGGCAGAAGAACGATGTCGTGCGCTACAACGGGCGGACGGGTGCCTTCAAAGGTGTATTCGTCACTTCCGCCAGCGGCCTCATGTCGAATAAATACATCCTCTTCGGCCCGCGCGGCGGCGGCGGCAATCCCCCCATGATCGCAGCGGCCCGCGCCAAGCGGATGCGGGCGATGCAGGCGGCGGCGGCACGGGCGCAAGCCACGGAGCCTGCCCTGCTGGCGGCGGGGACGCCCGCGCCGGACTTCGCCGCCCTCGCCCCCGATGGCACGACGATCCACCTTTCCGACTACAAGGGCAAGCCGGTCATCCTGGATTTCTGGTCTACCTGGTGCGGCCCCTGCCAGATGTCCATGCCGCACCTGGAGAAAGTCTACCGGCAGATCCAGGACAAGGGCGTCGCCGTGCTGGGCGTCTGCGTCTGGGATGAGAAGGACGCCTACACGAAGTGGCTGGCGGACAAGAAGGGCGTTTACACCTTCCCGACCGCCTTCGACCCCGCCGGTCGTGCCCCTAGCGGCATCGCGGGCAGTCTCTACAAGGTCAGCGGCATCCCCACACAGTACATCATTGACAAGGACGGCAAGGTCGTGGAGGCGAACGTCGGCTACCAGCAGGGCGACCACCGCCTGGAAGCGGCCCTGACCAAGCTGGGCGTCCCCGTGGCGGACCAGGAGGCCGACGCGGCGAGATAGCGGGCCGTGGAGGAACCCGGCCTAAAGGCCGGGTCTACTCGGAGGGGCCGCCCCTTCATAGAATGCTTGCGGGGCTTTGGAACAGGCCGCCGATAGCCGGGACGTTCTCTACAGCCCCGCCCTCCGGGTCTGCCAGTGCAGAAGGGGCGGCCCACCGGCGGAGCCGGGTATAGCCCGGCCCTTTAGGGCCGGGGCGTCTTCAGGGCCAGGAACCAGCAGCGCCATCAGGTATAATGCCTCATGCTGCTCACCCTCCGCACCACGCAGGCGCCCGCGACCGACTTGGGCTACCTGCTGCACAAGAACCCGGCCCGACCGCAGTCGTTTGCGCTGTCCTTCGGGCAGGCGCACGTCTTCTACCCGGAAGTCTCGGAAGACGCCTGCACGGCGGCCCTGCTGCTGGACGTGGACCCCGTGGCCCTCGTTCGAGGCGCGCGCGGCGAGGGCCGGACCCTGGCGCAGTACGTCAACGACCGCCCCTACGTCGCCTCATCGTTCCTGAGCGTCGCCTTAGCTCAGGTCTTCGGCAGCGCGCTGGGTGGGCGCTGCAAGGATCGCCCCGAACAAGCCGCCGCACCAATGCCGCTGGAAGCGCGGCTGGAAGTCGTCCCCAGCCGGGGCGGGGCCGAGTTCCTGCGCCGCCTGTTCGAGCCGCTGGGCTACACCGTCGGGCTGGAAGCGCACCCGCTGGATGCCCGCTTCCCCGACTGGGGCGACAGCCCCTACTTCTCGGTCACGCTGACCCAGACCGTCCGCCTGGCCGACCTGCTGACCCATCTCTACGTCCTCATCCCCACGCTGGATTCGGGCAAGCACTACGCCATCGGCGACGAGGAAGTGGAGAAGCTGGTCCGCCGGGGCGAGGGCTGGCTGGCCGCACACCCGGAGAAAGAAACCATCGTCCGCCGGTATCTGAAAGGTCGCCGCTCACTTGTGCGCGATGCCCTGGCGCAGCTCACCGGCGAAGAAGAGCCGGAGGCCGAGGCCGTCGAGTCGCTGCACGACCGCGAGGAGGAGGCCGTCGAGAAGAAGATCAGCCTCCACGAGCAGCGCCTGGGCGCGGTCCTGGCCGCCCTGAAGGGCAGCGGCGCGAAGCGCATCTTGGACCTCGGCTGCGGCGAGGGCCGCCTGCTGTCCCTTCTCTTGGCGGACCGGCAGTTCACCGAGATTTTAGGCATGGACGTATCTTATCGCACACTCGAAATGGCGCAGGACAAGCTCCGTTTAGACCGCCTGCCGCCCATGCAGCGCGAGCGCATCACACTCATTCAAGGCTCCTTGATCTACCGCGACTCCCGCCTGTCGGGGTATGACGCCGCCGCCGTAGTAGAAGTCATCGAACACCTGGACGCGAACCGCCTGGCCGCCTTCGCCCGCGCCCTGTTCGAGTTCGCCCGGCCCCAGACCGTCGCCGTCACGACCCCGAACGTCGAATACAACCCCAAGTTCGAGACCCTGCCCGCCGGCAAGTTCCGCCACAAGGATCACCGCTTCGAGTGGACCCGCGCCGAGTTCCAGTCGTGGGCCGACGGCGTCTGCGCCCGCTTCGGCTACGGCGTCCGTATATTGCCCATCGGCCCGGAAGACGTCGAAGTCGGGGCGCCGAGCCAGATGGCGGTGTTTGAGAGGCAAGCGGCATGATTAGAAGAGAATGGGCTGCCGTAGCACATGAAGCCCTCAGCCGAGGCGAGACGATTCAGGTACGCCCACGCGGCCATTCCATGTCCGGGCGCATCAGCGACGGCGACCGAGTGACGTTGCAGCCGTGTCAAGCCGAAACGCTTGTGCCCGGCGATATGGTTTTGGCCCGCATTCAAGGACAGCAGTATGCCCACATGGTCTTGCACCAAGTTCTGGAGCGAGAGCCAGGTCGTGTCCTGATTGGCAACAACCTCGGCGGCGTTGACGGCTGGGTGGCGGAACAGGATATCTATGGCCGCGTCCTGAAGGTTGAACCGTCAGCAGAGGAGCCGTGGGGCTGAAGCCCTCGGCTGTAGGGCGAAGCGCCTAGTCTCCACCTGCGTGGAGACAGAAATTGAGCCTATGCGGCATTCTTTCTCTGTCCGCGCAGGCGGACATCGGGCGCTTCGCCCCACAGCCGAGGGCTTCAGCCCCACGGCAAATCAGCCCCACGACAACGACATGATTTATTATCCATGAACATCGCCATCCCCGAACTCTCCCTCGTTGTCCTCGTCGGCGCGTCCGGCTCCGGCAAGTCCAGCTTCGCCCGGCAGCACTTCCTGCCGACGGAAGTGCTGTCTTCGGACTTTTGCCGGGGGCTAGTCTCGGACGACGAGAACGATCAGGCGGCGACCAAAAACGCCTTTGACGTGCTGCACTACGTCGCGGCCAAGCGTCTGGCGGCGGGAAGGCTGGTCGTCGTGGACGCCACGAACGTCCAGCCCGAAGCGCGCAAGCCGTTGGTTGCGCTGGCGCGCGAGTACCACTGCCTGCCGGTCGCGGTCGTCCTAGACATGCCGGAGCGGGTGTGTCAAGACCGGAACGTCTCGCGGCCCGACCGAGATTTTGGGCCGCATGTCGTCCGCAACCACATCAAGAGCCTGCGCCAGTCCCTGCGCGGGCTGGAGCGCGAGGGTTTTCGCTATGCCTTCGTCCTCCACAGCCCGGAAGAGGCCGCCTCGGCGACCGTGACGCGCGAGCCGCTGTATAACAACAAGAAGGGCGAGCACGGGCCGTTCGACATCATCGGCGACGTGCATGGGTGCTTTGACGAGTTGACGGCCCTGCTGGCGGAGCTAGGGTACACCGTGGACGGCCACACCGTCACGCCGCCCCCAGGGCGCAAGGCGGTCTTCTTGGGCGACTTGGGGGACCGGGGGCCGCGCACGCCGGACGTGCTGCGGCTGGTCATGGGCATGGCGTCGGCGGGCACGGCGCTGTGCGTGCCGGGCAACCACGATGTCAAGCTGCTGCGGAAGCTGCGCGGCAAGGATGTCCAGATCACGCACGGGCTGGCCGAGACGCTGGCGCAATTGGAGGGCGAGCCGCCGGAATTCATTGGCGAGGTGAAGGCGTTTCTGGACAGTCTGGTCAGCCACTACGTCTTAGATGACGGCAAATTAGTGGTCGCCCACGCGGGCATGAAGGCCGAAATGGCGGGGCGCGGGTCGGGCAAGGTGCGCGAGTTCGCCCTGTACGGCGAGACGACGGGCGAGACGGACGAGTTCGGCCTGCCCATCCGGTACAACTGGGCCGGGGAGTATCGCGGCCCGGCGGCTGTCGTCTACGGGCACACGCCGATCCCTTCCCCAGAGTGGCTGAACCACACGATCAACATTGATACCGGCTGCGTCTTCGGCGGGCGTCTGACCGCCCTGCGCTGGCCGGAGCGCGAACTGGTGTCCGTGCCCGCCCGCGAGACCTACAGCGAGCCAGCCCGCCCATTCCTGCCGCCGCAGGAACAGGCGCCCACCCTGTCTGCCCAGCAGCAGCACGACGACGTGCTGGACATTGAAGACGTCACCGGCAAGCGCCTGATCGGGACGCGCCTGCACGGCAACATCACGGTCCGCGAAGAGAACGCCATCGCCGCTTTAGAGGTGATGAGCCGCTTCGCCGCCAACCCCAAGTGGCTGATCACCCTGCCGCCCACCATGTCGCCGTCGGAAACGACGTCCGAGCCGGGGCTGCTGGAGCACCCCGCCGAGGCGTTCGCCTATTACCGCAATCAGGGCGTGCCGACGGTGATCTGCGAGGAGAAGCACATGGGGTCGCGCGCCGTGGTCGTCGTCTGCCGCGACGAGGACGCCGCGCGGGCGCGGTTCGGCGTCGAGGGCGAAGGCATCGGCGTCTGCGTCACGCGCACGGGCCGCCGCTTTTTCGACGCCATGGCATTGGAGGCGCAGTTCCTATTTACCGTCCGGAACGCCCTGACCACGAGCGGCCTGTGGGACGAACTCGGCACCGACTGGGTCTGCCTGGACTGCGAGCTGATGCCCTGGTCGGCCAAAGCCCAAGCGCTCATTCGGGACCAGTACGCCGCCGTCGGCGCGGCGGCGACGAGCGCCCTGCCGCCGGCGGTTCAGGCGCTCCGGCAGGCGTCCGGCCACACGGCCGACTTGGAGCCGCTGCTGGCAAAGTACGCCGCCCGCGAAGCGACGGCGGGCCTGTTCGTCCAAGCCTACCGGCGCTACTGCTGGCCCGTTCATTCGCTGGCCGACTTCAAGCTGGCCCCGTTCCACCTGCTCGCCTCGGAAGGCAAGGCGCACACGGACAAAGACCACGGGTGGCACATGGCGACCCTGGCCCGGCTGTGCGCGGCGGACGCGGGCGGCCTGCTACTGGCAACGCCGCACCAGACGATCCACGTCACCGACCCCGAAAGCGTCGCCGGGGGCATCCGCTGGTGGGAGGAGCTGACGGGGCGCGGCGGCGAGGGCATGGTGGTCAAGCCGCTGGACTTCATCGCGAGCGGGCAACGCGGCCTGGCCCAGCCCGCCGTCAAGTGCCGGGGCCGCGAGTACCTCCGCATCATCTACGGGCCGGACTACGACGCGCCCGAGAACCTGTCCCGCCTGCGATCGCGCGGGCTGGCCGGCAAGCGCTCATTGGCCGGGCGCGAGTTCGCCCTGGGCATCGAGGCGCTGGAACGCTTTGTCCGGGGTGAGCCGCTGCGCCGCGTTCACGAGTGCGTCTTCGCCGTGCTGGCCCTGGAAAGCGAACCCGTAGACCCGCGTCTCTGAAGTCAAAAGGTTTCGACAGTTCAAAAGCGCGTTAAAGGGGCTTTTCCCTCAGACCCGCGCCTGTGTCACTCCCGCTCCCCCGCCTCCGGGTCTTCCTGGCCCAGCTTCAGGACACGTTTGAAGAAAGTGATGGTGTCCTGGATGTGCGCGTCCCAATACTCCCACATCAGGGCGGCTACACATCGGAACTTTTGTCGGGAAAAACTATCTCCTGGACACGGACATGGTCTACGCGCCAGCCAGTTCTTTCTCGATGGCCTCGCAGTCTTCCTCCGTGGCATTGAGCCGCCGGGCGAACGGGCCGTGCGGACGCTCCAGGGACACGAACAGCACCGGCGCGACCACCAGCGTGAACAGCGTAGAGACGGATAGGCCGCCGATCACCGCCACCGCCAGCGGCTTCTGCATCGCCGCCCCCGCCCCCAGCCCGAGCGCCAGCGGGAACAGCGCCAGGATCGCCCCCACCGTCGTCATCAGGATCGGACGCAGGCGCATCCGCGCCGCCTCCACCATCAGTTCCGCCACCGGCCGTTCCGGCCCCGCCCGGCGCTGGTGGTTGAAGAAGTCGAACAGCACGATGCCATTCTCGGTGACGATGCCCACGATCATGATCGCGCCCGTGAACGAGGAGATGTTGAGCGGGGTGGCCGTCACGAACAGCCCCAGAAGGACCCCGAACATCGAGAGGATCGCCGCCGCGAACAGGGCGAACGCCTGGCGGAACGAGCGAAACTGGATGACGAGCAGCGTGGACACCAGGCAGACGGCGAGCACGAGCACGACGGCCAATTGCCCGAACGAATCCTGCTGGCTGGCGTACAGGCCGCCGTACTCGACCCGGTAGCCGGGCGGGAGCGGCAGGCCCCTGGCAAGACGCCCCTGCACGTCCTTGACGGCGCTTCCCAGGTCGCGGCCCTCCAGGCGGGCCGTCACCGCGACGCGCTGCTGCTGGTTCTCCCGGCTGACCAGGGGCGTGCCCGGCTCGGGGGACAACTCCGCGATGGAGCCGAGCGGGACCGTCCCGCCCCCCGGGGACGCGGCGCTGGCGCCCCCGCCGAGGGCGGGCGCGGCGATGGGCACGTCGGGGAGCGTCGTGGGCGTGATGTCGCCCGGCGCGTGGGCGGCCTCCACCCGCACGCCGATGCCCTCCTCGCCCTGCTGCACGACCGTCGCCACCGTCCCGCTCAGGGCCGCCGTCGCCGCCGCCGTCACGGCGTCCGTCGTCAGGCCGTAGCGGGACGCCCGCTGGGTGTCCACACGCACAGACACCTGCGGCCCGCTCTGGACCACGCCGTCATTCTCGTCCACCACGCCCGGCGTCCTCCCCACGATGTCCCCGGCCTGGTGCGCCAGCCGCGCCAGCGTGGCCGTGTCGTCGCCGAAGATCTTCACCTCGATGGGCGCGGGCGACCCGGCCATGTCGCCGATGGAGTCCTGGAGCATCTGCGCGAAGTCGATCTGCATGGCCGGGAGAGACGTCTCGATCTGCCCGCGCAGGCCGGCCATCACGTCGTCGGCAGCCCGGTTCCGCTTGTCTTTGAGGCGCACGAGGATGTCGCCCTGGCTCTGCTCCACCAGTTCCAGGCCCGATCCCGAAAGCGCCCCAGTCAGGCGCGACCAGCCCGCCACCTCCGGGGTTTTGGCGAGGAGGCCCTCGATCTGCCGGCTCACCCGATCCGTCTCCGCCAGGGAGGTCCCGGCCGGCATCTTGTAGTCGATCACGAACGCGCCCTCGTCGAACTCCGGGAAGAAGCCCGTCTGGAGGTGGGTGAACAGCAGGTACGAGGCGGCCGCGACGGGCAGCAGGAGCAGGAGCACGGCGGCGGGGCGGCGCAGGCACGCCGCCAGGAAGCGCCCGTAGACGAGGGCGAACCGATCGAACAGGCGAGGAAAGAAGTCCACCACGCGGGCGAGCGCGGATTCCCGGGGACCGTCGTCATGCGGCCCCATGGTCTTGGGCAGGAGGAAGTCCGCCAGGATCGGCGTCAGCAGGAGCGCCAGGACGAGCGACACGAACAACGTGGCGATCATGACGAGGGCCAGCGGCCCAAAGAACTGGCCCGTCACTCCGCCCAAAAAGATCAGTGGCAGGAAGGCCATCATCGTCGTCAGGGAGGAGCCGACCATGGCCGGGGTGATCGCGTGCAGGCCGGACGCGATGGCGGCCCCGCGCGAGCGGCCCTGCTCCAGTTCGTGGAAGATGTTCTCCACGACCACGATCCCGTCGTCGATGACCAGCCCCAGCGCGACCGCCAGCGCCCCCAGCGTCATGATGTTGAGGGACTGGCCCAGCGCCTTCATGAGACTGAACGTGATGAGCAGGGTCAGCGGCAGGATGACCAGGACGACGCTCGCCGCCCGCAGGTTGCCCAGGAACAGCATCAGGACGATCAGGGCCAGGACGCCGCCGATGACGATGCTCTCGACGACGCTCGACTCGGACTGCCGGACGATCTCCGACTGGTCGTAGAAGAGCGTCACGGTCACGCCGGGCGGCAGCGTCTTCGCTAGGTCGGCCGCCGCCACGTGGACCTCGTCGGCCACGGCCACGGTGTTGGCCTCGGGCTGCTTGATGATGTTGACGACGACAGCGGGCTGGGACACCCCGCCCGCCCCGTTGCCGCTCGCCAGGACGGCCGGGGGCTGGACGGCGCGGGAGACGGTCGCCAGGTCCGACAGCAGGACCGGCACGCCGCCCTTAGTCGCCACGGTCACGCCCGCGATGTCGCTTTCGTCCCGCAGCAGGCCGGTCACAAGGATCTCGTGTCGCTGGTACGAGTAGTCGAAATGCCCGACGGAGGCGACGCCGTTGGCCTTGGCGAGCGCGTCCTGCACGTCCTGGAGGGTCACGCCCCGCTCGGCCAGCGCCTGCGGGCGCACGGCCACCAGGTACTCGGGCACGTCGCCGCCGGTGATGCGGACCTGGGCGACGCCCGGCAGGCGGGCCAGCCGGGGCCGGAGCGTGTACTGGGCGGTGCGGCGCAGTTCGGCCAGGCTGTAGCGGCCCGAGGTGAGGCTGTAGCCGATGATGGGGAAGATGGACGGGTTGACGACGGCGGCGGTGACATTGGCGGCGGGAGGGAGTGTCGGCCGCACGTCGGCGACCTTTCCCTGCACCCGCTGGAGCGCCAGTTGCATGTCCGTGCCGTCGGCGAAGGCGACGTCCAGCCCGGCGCTGCCCCGGCTGGTGGTGGAGAGGACCTTGGTGACGCCTGGGACGGTGCTGACGGACGCCTCCAGGGGCCGGGTGATCTGCACCAGCGTCGTCTGGATGGGGATGTCCCCGGCGTCGGCGGAGATGACGACCCGGGGGACGGTGAGTTGTGGGAAGATGGCGACCGGCAAGTGCCCCGCGAAGTAGGTGCCCAGGAGGCACAGGATCGCGACGAGCGTGAGCGCGGCCTTGCGGTGGTGCCAGATGAAATAGGTGAGTTGCAATGTGATCCGTCCTGACGTTGGCGAAGGGCCGGGCGCGGACGCAGGTCCGGGGCCGGACGAAGAGCGGGACGTCAGGAGAGAGGGGGGGCGCGCAGGGAGGGAGGGCGGGAACGACAGGAGCGGGCCGGCGGGCCGCGCGGCGGGGCCGGTCGGGCCGCCGGGGCGGTCGGGGGGAAGACCAGCGGGCACGCCTCGGGGGCGGCGAGGCAGGCCGGTGCGTCCACCAGGCAGAAGATGGGCACGTCCACAAAAGCGCCGTCCGGGTCGGCCCAGGCGGCCTGCGCCCGCCAGCCGTGTTCAGACGGCCTGCCGGTGTCCTGGCCCTGCCGGGGCAGGGCTTGCCGCGTATTAGGATGGGCGACGGCACCACGGAGCGCGCTGGTGAGCGCCGTCTCGTTGCGCCACACCTCGGCCGCCTCGGAGGAGAGGAGGGCGGAGACGAGCAGCACAAGGGCCACGATCAGGTTGTGTCGGCGGAGGCGCACGCCCACATTATACCCGGCCTTTTCAAAGCAGCGGGCGTCTCAGAACAGCGGGCGTCCGGTGGCCTCGCCGACCAGCAGGGCGACGCCGAGCAGGGTCAGGACGACGCCGGAAACCAACTCAGCCCGGTCCCCGAGGCGGCCCCCCCACCGGTTCCCCAGCGCCAGCCCCACGAAGGTGAGGGCGAATGCCTGGACGGCGATGTAGGCAAGCGCCGGGCCGAGGGGCACCTTAAGGACGCCCAGCGAGAACCCGACGGCCAGTTCGTCCAGCGAGACGGACAGGCCCGTCAGGAGCAGCGCCCGCCCCTCCACGGCCAGCGCCTTCTCGTCCTGATCCTCGTCATCGTCCCCGGCCAGTGCCTCCCGGATGGCGAGCGCGCCCACGACGATCAGCAGCACGGCCGCAGCGTAGCCGGCGACGTGGCCCAGCAGGCGGCCGAGGCCGTGGCCCAGGAGCAGCCCGGCGACCGGCATGAGGCCCTCGAAAAAGGCGAAGGTGAGTCCGACCCGGAGCCAGCGGCTGCGGGGCAGGCCGCCGAGTCCCAGGCCGAGGGCGACGGCGAGGGTGTCCAGGCCGAGGGAAAGAAAGAGTGCGAATTGGGTGAGCATCGGTGTCTCCAGAGGGACTGTCTCAGATCGGTCAGGAGACACCCCGAACGGATAATGACACAGTTCGCTCCAAGCCTCTTTCCCAAAGTGCGTATGCGCTACCCCGGCGAAATAGGCGGGTAGATGTAGTTGTCCGGCCGGAACTCGAAACCGAGGTGCCTGCCGAAAAACGCCAGCGTGTCAAGTATACGAAAGTTCCAGTACTCCCAATTATGAGCGCCGGGGTGTTCCTCGTACTCGTGGGGGATGCCCAGGGCGGTCAGATGCGCGTCGAAGGCGCGGTTTTCTTCAATCAGAAAATCATCCACGCCGCAGTCAATCCGCAGAGCGGGGAGCTTCGCGCGGTCAATCTTCTCCGCCAGCGCGAACGGGTCGTCCAGTCCGCCCGCCGGGCTTGCGCCGAAGACGGGCGTCCACTCGCGGCCCCAGTCGTCCCCGCCGAAGTCCCGCCGGGCGAAGCCGACGGCGCCGGAGTGGCTGACGCCGGCGCAGAACAGGTCGGGGTATTTGAGGGCCAGTTTAATCGCGCCGTAGCCGCCCATCGAAAGCCCGGCGATCACGCGGCCCTCGCGGGTGGGGATGGTTTGGAACGTCCGGTCCACGAAGCCGACGATGTCTTTGACGAGATTTGTCTCGAAGGCGGCTTTGGGCCGGTCTTTGGCGTCGGTGTAGAACCCGCGCTCGCCGTTGGGCATCACGACGATGAGCGGCA